>Ga0222655_1000290_pt1 | contig 24788 bp, 25 predicted proteins | sample AntAcemetagen423_FD_179857 | JGI IMG/M metagenome (GOLD analysis project Ga0222655, IMG submission 179857) | Saline water microbial communities from Ace Lake, Antarctica - #423 | ecosystem: Environmental > Aquatic > Non-marine Saline and Alkaline > Saline | place: Antarctica: Ace Lake... | reverse complement strand
TGCCATTTAAAATGTACGAATTTCAAAGACATATCGTAAGGACAATCCATGACAATCGTTTCACAATTTGTAAACTACCTAGGCAGTCGGGTAAATCTACCACTACTGTATCATATCTATTACATTACGCCCTATTTAATCCTAACTCTAATATTGCTATTCTAGCAAACAAATCATCTACTGCTAGAGATATCTTAGGTAGAGTACAACTTGCTTATGAAAATCTACCAAAGTGGATGCAACAAGGAGTTATTAACTGGAACAAAGGTAATATTGAATTAGAAAATAAATCAGTCATTGTGGCGGCTGCAACATCTTCAAGTGCTATTCGAGGTGGTTCTTACAACATTATCTTCCTTGACGAGTTTGCTTTCGTACCTGCTAATATTGCCGAGCAATTCTTTAGTGCTGTTTATCCTACAATTTCTGCTGGTACACAAACTAAAATGATTATTGTATCTACACCATATGGTATGAATCAGTTTTACAAATTATGGACAGACGCAGAGAATAAAAGAAATGACTATGTGCCAATTGAAGTGCATTGGTCAGAGGTGCCAGGCAGAGATGAAGCTTGGAAAGAAGCAACAATAAGAAACACCTCAGCTGAGCAGTTTCAACAAGAGTTTGAATGTGTTGACGGTAATACGATAGTTGAAACGGAAGATGGTAAAATAAAAATAGAAGATTTATATAAAAAATTGTTGAAAAAAAGAGTTGGACAAATGTTTAGAACTAATACAGATAATATAAAAATATTAAGTACAAGTGGATTTTCTAATTTTAATGGTATACAAAAGGTTAAAAGAAACCTTTATCAGCATATTATCTTTGATGATAAATCTGAAATAAAAACTTCTATTAACCATCCTTTTGGTAAAGATAAAATATTAGCAAGAAATGTAAAAGTAGGAGATTATTTAAGTAGTAAAAAAGTATTATATAATGAGTTGGTTAATGAAAAAATATTTTTATATGACCCTATAAATGTAGAAAAAGAAAACTTATATATTACTAACGGTGTTGTTTCTCATAATTGTGAATTTTTAGGTTCTGTAAACACACTTATTAATCCTTCTAAAATTAAAACACTTGCATACATGAATCCTATTCAGTCAAACGCTGGATTAGATGTATACGAAGACCCTATTAAAGGTAATACATATGTTTGTACAGTTGATGTCGCCAGAGGTGTATCAAAAGATTACTCAGCATTTTTAATATTAGATGTAACACAAATGCCATTTAGAATTGTTGCAAAGTTTCGTAACAATGAAATTAGACCATTACTATTTCCACATACAATTGACCAGGTGTGTAAAGCATTTAATCATGCACATGTATTGGTAGAAACAAACGATTTAGGTCAACAGATTGCAGAAGCTCTACAGTTTGAATTAGAGTATGATAATTTGTTGATGACAACACAAAGAGGAAGAGCGGGTCAGATTTTGGGAGCTGGCTTTAGTGGGAGAGGTTCGGGATTTGGTGTTAAGATGACTAAACAAATTAAAAAAATTGGTTGTGCTAACATCAAAACCCTTATTGAAAGTGATAAGGTAATAATACAAGACTTCAATATTATAGAAGAAATGTCTACCTTTATTAGAAAAGGTCAAAGTTGGCAAGCAGATGATGGTGCTAATGATGACTTGATGATGTGTTTAGTTATATTTGGTTGGTTATCTAATCAACCTTTCTTTAAAGAACTGACAGATACTAACGCAAGACAAATGTTATATGAAGAACAGCAACATTTAATTGAACAGGATATGGCACCTTTTGGCTTTGTAGATGACGGAACACCAGACCATGAGAAATCGGAAGTAGATGAATATGGTACAGTATGGCATCCAGTCGTACATAAGGGCAGTTAGTCAAGTTTTTACTTATTATAAATATCAGTAAGGTTGACATTTTGATATGGGCATAAGAAAACTTATGAGTATTGAATATTTTAAAAGATTAATCTAATTAAAGGAGAGACCTAAATGGCATTTCAAGTATCACCAGGTGTTCTCGTACAGGAAAAAGACCTTACTAGAATTATACCAGCTGTTTCGACTTCTATTGGCGCTGTTGCTTTTCAAGCAACAAAAGGACCTTTAGACGAAGTAGTTAGTATTTCTAGCGAACAAGAATTAGTAAGTACATTCGGTAAACCTAACTCAACTACATTTGAGGGATTTTTTACCGCTTCTAACTTTCTAGCATATTCGAATTCGTTAAGAGTTGTCCGTGTACAGAATACATCTGTATCAAATGCTACCGAAAGCGGTAGTGCATTTGTAATAAAAAATACGACCGATTACCAAGACAATCACGCTGATGGTTCTGCTTCTGTAGGATTATGGGCAGCAAGAACAGCCGGTGCATGGGGAAACAATCTACAGATTGCTACTTGTCCATCTGCTACTGCTTATGAAGAACTAGCAAAAACAACTGTTGACGACACCTCTATGGCTGTCGGAGATACTGTTGTTACTGTTGATTCAGCTACAGGCATTACAGCAGGCGATATTGTTAACTTTGGTGACAACTACGAATACAGAGTTGTTAGTATTGCAACTAACGATTTAAGCATTGTAAGAAAAGACGAACCACAATATTTCGGAACTTCCGATTCTTCAGGTTTACATGCAGCCCCAACTAATGGTGCAAGTGTAAGAAGAAGATGGAAACATTACGATTTATTTGACAAAGCACCAGGTACATCACCATATGCATTAGCAAACGGTGGAGTAGGTGATGAACTGCATGTTGCAGTAATTGACGAAGATGGTGGTATTTCAGGAACTAAGGGCGAAGTATTAGAAATTTTTGGTGGACTATCAAAAGCTTCTGACGCAAAAACAGCTCAAGGTGGAATAAACTACTATCCAGATGTGATTTACAATTCATCAAACTACATCTATTGGATGGACCATAATGCTTCAGGTTCAAACTGGGGTAACGCAGCCTCAGGAACTACATTTACATCTGTTACTACTATAAGTGATGTTTCACTACAAGCAGGTGCTGACGGTTCAGTATCTACAGTAGGTCAGAAACTAACTGCTTACGAAAAGTTTGCAGACGCTGATACAGTTGATGTTGGTCTAATCATGGCCGCTGACGGTGACGCTACACATATCGACAACTTAATTACGATTGCTGAAAATAGAAAAGACGCAGTTGTATTTGCTTCTCCAGAAAGAAGTGATGTTGTAGGTATATCAAACGCAAACACACAAAAAGATAATGTTATAGGATTCTTTAATGCAATTCGTTCATCATCTTATGTATTGTTTGATAGTGGTTACAAATACTGTTACGACAGATATAATGATGTTTACAGATATGTACCTTTAAACGGTGATATGGCAGGTTTAAGTGCTAGAACTGACCTTGTTGCAGACGCCTGGTATTCACCAGCGGGTCTTAACAGAGGTATTGTTAGAGGCGCAGTAAAACTTGCTTTCAATCCACAAAAATCTCATAGAGATGAATTATACAGAGCTAGAGTAAATCCTGTGGCAACATTCCCAGGACAAGGAACTGTATTATTCGGAGATAAAACTGGATTATCAGCACCTTCAGCATTTGATAGAATAAATGTTCGAAGACTGTTTATCGTTTTAGAGAAGGCAATTGCGACTGCTTCTAAATTCCAACTTTTTGAATTCAATGATGAATTTACAAGAGCGAACTTTAGAAACATTGTAGAGCCTTTCCTAAGAGAAGTACAAGGTAGACGAGGTATCACAGACTTTTTAGTAGTGTGTGATGAAACTAATAACACAGGTGAAGTAATTGATAGAAATGAATTCATAGCAGAGATTTTTGTAAAACCTGCTAGAAGCATTAACTTCATTACTTTACAATTTATAGCAACAAGAACCGGCGTTTCGTTTGACGAAGTAGCAGGTTAGTAGAGGAGAAATAAAAAATGGCAAACATTAATGACTTCAAAGCTAAACTTGCTGGCGGTGGCGCTAGAGCCAATCAGTTTAAGGTTACAATGCCTTTTCCTGGTTACGCACAGGTTGGTGGAGAAATAGAAGAACTAGCATTCTTATGTGATACTACTCAGTTACCGGCAATGACAATTCCGTCATTTACGGTACCTTTCAGAGGTAGACAGATTAAGATTGCTGGCGATAGAACATATGCAGACTGGACAATTACTGTACTAAATGATACAAACTTCAAACTAAGAAATGCGTTTGAAAGATGGTCAAATGGTATCAATAATGCAACAGACGGTGAAGGCTTGACAAATCCAGCGGATTATCAAGTTGACGCTTTTGTTGACCAGTTAGATAGAAACGGAGCAACAATTAAGTCGTACACTTTAAGAGGTGTATTCCCGACTGAACTTGCTGCTATTGAATTGGATTACGGAACAAATGACGCTATAGAAGAATTTGGCGTTACTTTTGCGTACCAATACTTTGAAAGTAACACTACTACTTAATATATTTTTGAGGGCGGCCTAAAAATCGCCCTCTTAAAACTATTATAAATAGTAGTAATTAAAGTAAAGGATATTATTATGGCTGAATTATTTGGATTTTCTATCACTCGTCAAGTTAAAAAGGCGGATCCAAAACAAGGCTTTACACAACCACAGGCAGATGATGGTACACAAACTATCGCAGCTGGTGGTTATTTTGGTCAGTACCTCGATATGGAAGGTACGGCTAAAACAGAGCAGGACCTAATCCGAAGATACAGAGAAATAGCATTACACCCGGAATGTGACATGGCAATTGAAGATATTGTTAATGAAGCAATCGTGGCTAATGAATTGAAGGATGCTATTAGACTTAGGTTGGATGAAGTTCCTTTTGGTAAAGAAGTTAGACGAAAGATAGAAGATGAGTTTAAGGAAGTATTAAGGTTAATGAACTTTAATACAAAAGGTCACGACATATTTAGAAGATGGTATGTTGATGGCAGAGTTTACTATCATAAAGTTATTGATAGAGAATCACCTAGAAAAGGTATCACAGAGTTAAGATACATTGACCCTAGAAAAATCAAAAAAGTTAGAGAAGTAAGGAAGAAAAGACCTGACGGTCCTATGCCTCACGGTTTAACTATCATTGATGAGTATGAAGAATATTACTTATTCAATGAAAAAGGAATTGCCGGTACAACATCTGGTGGTATTAAGATTGCCCCAGATACAATTTCATTTGTACCATCAGGTTTAATTGACCAGAATAAAAATATGGTTCTGTCTTATATGCATAAGGCAATTAAACCAGTTAATCAATTGAGAATGATTGAAGACGCTGCTGTGATTTACAGAATCGCAAGAGCACCTGAAAGAAGAATATTCAAGATTGATGTTGGTAATTTACCAAAAGTAAAAGCTGAAGCATACCTAAGAGATGTTATGGCAAGATATAGAAACAAACTTGTCTATGACGCTTCAACAGGTGAAATCAGAGATGACAGAAACTATATGTCTATGTTAGAAGACTTTTGGTTACCAAGTAGAGAAGGTGGTAGAGGTACAGATATTACTACACTACCAGGCGGACAAAACTTGGGTGAAATTACAGACATTGAATACTTTAGAAGTAAACTATATCGTTCATTGAATGTGCCAGCGAGTAGATTAGAAGCAAGTCAAGGTTTCAATCTTGGTAGAAGTACCGAGATTACCAGAGATGAACTTAAATTTACAAAGTTTGTACAAAGGTTGAGAAAGAAGTTTACAGAGTTATTTAATGACATATTAAAAACACAACTAATACTAAAAGCTGTTATCACAGAGGACGATTGGCATACATTAAGAGATTTTATTGCTTATGACTTCTTACAAGATGGACACTTTGCTGAACTTAAAGAAAGCGAAATGCTTTTGGAAAGAATTAGATTAGCAAACGAAGTGAGAGATTATGTTGGTAAATATTATTCAGTAGAGTATGTTAGAAAAAATATACTTAAACAATCTGATAGAGATATTGAAGACATTAATACTCAAATCAAAAAAGAAATTGATGACGGCATTATATCAGCACCTACGGAAGATATTCCAGGTTCTGGTGGAAACTTATAGGAGATAAAAAATGAGTGAACATGTAAAGAAATTTGTTGATGACTTATCAGTCGGAAACAATGCAGACGCAGGCGAAGCTTTTAAAGACGCTTTAAGAGCTAAAGTAGCAGATGGTTTAGACCAGCATAGAATTGATATTGCAGGTAAAATCTTCTCAGATGTTGAGGCACAACCATTTAGTGACCCAAAACCAGTAGTAACAGACCCCTCACCGGAAACTGGAACTATGATGGGAACAGATGGTAATGAAATCGCTTTAGAAGTAGAGGCGCCAGCAAATGATGAAACTCAATCAGCTACTTAAAACAAATGTAGTTGACACGGAAACTTTTAGTCAATTGCCACCTAAACATAAAGAGGTGGTAAATGACTTTTTTGGTCAGGTAGATTATGATAGTGTTGATGTTGTAAAAGAAGTTGAGGCAACCATAGATAAGGTTGCTCTTAAACATAATGTACAAACAAATGTTGTCTATGATTACATGGACAAAGAAATAGGAGAAAACAATGGCGACATTTAAAATCTTGGGAGATGTAGTAAATGACCCTAGTGCAAATAATATTGGTTCAGCAACAACTGTTAGAGTAGTTGCAACAGCTGGTACTGTAACAGGCACAGTCAATCTTGCAGACGACACAAAGATTGGTGAATTTTATTTACATGCAGCTGGTGATGAAATTATTATCAGTAAAGACCCAACAGACGAAATTACATCAGCTACTAGTCATGCACATGCAGTATCAGTAGGCGGTTAATGACAATAGTATCTACACAATTAGTTGATGATGGATTTAAAGTAATCAATAAGGTTACTGGTGCTCGTAATGAAAACGAGAAACTTGTAGAGTTAGATACTTTAAAAGGTTCTACAAACGAATCTGAATTATCAATTGCAAATGCATATTATGAAGTAGAAGGCACAGGCACGGTAACATTGCAATTTGATGATAAGAGTTTAACAATGACAGGCATAGACAACTACGGTCTAAAACCTGTAGAAGAAAAAATAAAAGGAACAGGCGATATTCAAGTAACGACAGACGGTAATGTAGATAAGTTTAGTTTGTTATTAGAGTGTCATAAAGAAAAAGGATTTAGCAATGGCTGATTTAGTAACAACACAAACGATTACTGATACATCTGGTGTTAAGTTTGTTTCTAAACTTACAAACTTTTCAGATGGTACCGGTGAAACACAAGTAAAGAAGATTGACGCCTCAGAGGTCACTTTTATGACCGAAGATGGTAACAGAAAACTTGCGAGAGTATGGTATTCAATTAACACGGCAAATAACAAATCTGCTGTTGAATTGATATGGGACGGAGTTACTAACGCAACGGCTATGTTATTGAGTGGTAATGGTTATTTTGATTTAAGAACAGCTGGTAATGAAGTTACTAACAACGCAACGACACCAACTGGTGATATTCTATTATCAACAAAGAACTTTGCTAACGGTGACAATTATACAATTATTTTAGAGTTTAGGTAACAAAAACATATAAATAGTTAATACGAGAGAGAATTAATGAAACTAATATCAGAAGAAATACAAGACGCAGAATACTTGGTTGAAGAAACCAATGGTAAAAAGAACTACAAGATTCGTGGTGTCTTTCTACAATCGGATATTAAGAATAGAAACGGTAGAATTTATGAAAATAATATCCTATCTACCGAAGTAGACAGATATACAAAAGAATTTATTGATAAGAAAAGAGCCTTTGGTGAGCTGGGACATCCTGACGGACCAACAGTTAACTTAGAGAGAGTATCACACATGATTACCTCTTTAAAAGCGGAAGGCAAAAATTTTATTGGTGAAGCAAAAATCATGGACACACCCTACGGTAAGATTGTAAAAGGTCTTATTGATGAAGGCGCTCAATTGGGAGTTTCTTCAAGAGGAATGGGTTCATTGGTTTCAAGAAACGGCAATAACTATGTGGGAAAAGACTTCTACTTGGCTACGGCCGCTGACATTGTAGCAGACCCCTCTGCTCCAGACGCTTTCGTTGAAGGTATTATGGAGAGTAAAGAGTGGATATGGGACAATGGAGTAATAAAAGCAAGGGATATTGAAGAGTATAAAGCATATATTGAAAAGGCAAAGTCAATCAAATTAGCGGAAGCTAAGGCGAATGTGTTTGCTGATTTTCTTAGAAAACTTTAAACTTATAAATATCTATTAATTAGAGAAAAATAACTAGTTATTTTTAAAAAAGGAGATTTCTCAAATGGCCGATACAGAAAAAAAGTTAGAGGCGTTAGAGCAAGAAGCAGTAGCTGAGGCAAATGCCCAAGCGGATGCTCCTAAAAAGAATGCTGTAGCGGCTGAACCGAACCATCTGAAAAATGATGCTGAGGATTTAGGCGCAGCTGTTGTTAAACCAACAGATAGCAATCCTGACGCAACAAAAAAATCTAAGAAAGTTTCTGGCGATGCCCAACAAAAATCACAAGGTGCTGCTGACCCAATGCCAACATTGACTGGTCACAATACTAAGTTGGAAAACGCTGAAACGGACGAAGGTTCGGAAGAAATCAAGGAAGGCGAAATGCCAAAAGCTGCTCTTGACGCTCTTAATAAACATAAAGGTAAGAAAGACGATTCACAAGAAGAAGAAACTGAAATCAAGTCTGATAAAAAAGACGAGAAAGAAAGTTATTCTATGAAGAAGGCTTCTTACAAAATGAATAAAGAAGAGACTCAAGAACATGTTAACGCTTTAATCGCCGGACAAGATGACTTATCCGAAGAATTTAAAGAAAAAGCTGCAACCGTATTTGAATCAGCGGTAAACTCTAAAGTAAAAGAGATTGCTGAAACAATGGAAGTAGATGTAAAAGAAACATACGAGCAAGATGTTGCAAAGCATAAAGAAGAACTGACAGAAAAAGTTGACAGTTACCTAGCATATGTCGTTGAAGAGTGGATGAAAGAAAACGAAATCGCTCTTGAAAGAGGTATCAAAGGTGAAATCGCTGAAGACTTTATCACAGGTCTTAAAAAACTTTTTGCAGAACACTACATTGATGTTCCAGATGAAAGATACAATGTGCTTGAAGACCAAGCAAATAAAATTGAATCTTTAGAAAAGAAACTCAATGAGCAGATACAATCAAATGTTGAATTAAACAAGGACAATGCAGTTAAGACAAGAAACGAAATCATGTCAGAAGCTTCAAACGGACTTGCTGATACAGCAAAAGAAAAATTTGCTAAGTTAGTAGAAGAAATTGAATGGTCAGACGCAGACTCTTTTAAAACTAAATGTGAAACTATTAAAGAATCATACTTTGGAATTAAAGAAGAAGTCAAAGACTCACTACATGATGTGGCGGCTGAAGATGGAACTTCTAACGAAGACCTGTCTAAAGCAATGGCTGCTTACACTGCCGCTATAAGCAAAACAAAAGATATGAAAATATCTTAGTATAACCGGACAAAGGGAGAAAAAACAAATGTACTTATCCGAACAACACGAAAAGAAATGGCAGCCTGTTTTAGAACACCCAGATTTACCACAAATCAAGGATTCTTACAGACGAGCCGTTACATCAGTTATTCTTGAAAACCAAGAAAGAGCTGCTAAAGAAGATTCAGCATTCTTATCTGAAGCTGCGCCTACAAACGCAACATCAGCTACAGGTGTACAAAATTGGGATCCAATCCTAATTTCACTTGTTAGAAGAGCAATGCCTAATCTTATCGCTTACGATATCGCAGGCGTACAACCAATGACTGGTCCAACTGGACTAATCTTTGCAATGAGAAGTAGATACACTTCACAATCTGGCAACGAAGCTATGTTTGACGAAGCTGATACAGACTTCTCTGGAAGAAATGCTGCTGGTTCAGCTGTAGATGGTTATTCAACTACTGCTAACTCAGGCACTAATCCAGGTGCTCTAAACGACTCACCATCTGCTGGAACTTACACAACAGGTTCAGCAATGACTACAGCAGCTGCTGAAGCATTAGGTGACGCAGACGGAAACGCTTTCGCTGAAATGGCATTCTCAATCGAGAAATCGACTGTTACTGCTAAATCAAGAGCGTTGAAAGCTGAATACACAATGGAACTTGCTCAAGACTTAAAAGCAATCCATGGTTTAGACGCTGAAACTGAACTTGCAAATATCTTATCTGCTGAAATCCTTGCGGAAATCAACAGAGAAGTTGTAAGAACAGTTTACACAAACGCAGAGAAAGGTGCTGCTACTAACACAACTACAGCAGGTATCTTTGATTTAGATACAGACTCAAACGGAAGATGGTCTGTTGAAAGATTCAAAGGACTTATGTTCCAACTTGAAAGAGATGCGAACAGAATTGCACAAAGAACAAGAAGAGGAAAAGGTAATATGATTATCTGTTCAGCTGATGTTGCGAGTGCTCTTCAAATGGCTGGTGTTTTAGATTACACACCTGCATTAAATAACAATTTGAATGTTGATGACACAGGCAATACTTTTGCTGGTGTTCTTAACGGCAGATTCAAAGTATACATTGACCCGTATAGTGCAAACAGTTCAGCAACACAATACTATGTTGTTGGTTATAAAGGTACTTCACCTTATGACGCTGGTATGTTCTATTGTCCATATGTTCCACTACAAATGGTGAGAGCAGTTGGTCAAGATACTTTCCAACCGAAAATTGGCTTCAAGACTAGATATGGTCTTATTGCTAATCCATTCGCTGAAACTGGTGCTCAATCGGGTGTCGCTACAGCAGTGGACAACGCTGGTTCTGCAAACGCAAACAGATACTACCAAAGAGTTAAAGTTACAAATCTTATGTAATATTTGTTGAGTTTTCAACAGTAATATTAGAGGGCGCTTCGGCGCCCTTTTTTTTGGCCGTCCTCCAGGATGGATAAATATAAGTATGACAACAACAAATGCATACGACAGACAACCCACAAAGTTTGATTACGCTTCGCCTACTCAGTTTAAGTTTCAACTTACAAAACTGCCTAAAGTGGAGTATTTCACAACTGCTTGTAACATACCAGGGATTTCTCTCGGCACCACTCTCCAACCGACTCCGTTGGCGGACATACCACTTCCAGGTGACACCTTAACTTTTAATGATTTAGAGATTACATTTCTAGTAGATGAAAACTTAGAGAATTATAGAGAGATACATGGGTGGATGTATGGTATTGGATTTCCAAAATCAAGAACACAATTTGCTGAGTTGGTAAGTGCAAACAAAGATAGATTTCCTACAAGTGGTAAAGATAGTTTAGTTACAGACGCAGGTAAGGTAAAATATGGTGCGACACCATTAGGACCTATCTTTTCAGACGCAACACTAAATGTTTTATCAAGTAAAAATAACACCGTTATAGAAGTAAGATTTGCTGATGTTTTTCCAACATCATTGTCTGGACTAAGTTTCAATCAACAAGCTGATGATGTTAATTATCTATCGGCAACTGTTACATTTAAATACAAGATATACGAATTTGCTTTAAAAAGTGCAAGTAATACAACGAATACAGTCACCTAAGGCTTTACATTTAATTAATATTATGATAGGATACCTTTATTATGGATTTAGAAAAACTACAAGAACAAGCTGATTTGGATTTAAAAATAAACGATACTGAACTTGATTTAGAATCGCTTAAAACTCCACAGTTACACAACAAATATTTAAAACACTTAACTAAGTTTAAGTTAATGCTTAGTCGAGCTGAAGGTGATTTATATAATACCAAAAGAAGACTTTGGGAATATTATACTGGCAAAGCAGACGCTTCAGTATATGCACAGAGACCTTTTAACTTCAAACTATTAAGAGCTGATGTCGACCAATATATTCTTTCAGATGAAGAGTATATTAAAGCAAAACAAAAAGTAGATTACTTAAACGCTTGTGTTGATTTCTTAGATAGAACAATTAGACAAATCACTAATAGAACCTTTACAATTAAAAATGCCATTGACTGGCGTAGGTTTACTAGTGGTGCTGTGTAATGCAGATAACAGATTATATCAAAACATATCCTCTTGCAATTAGTCCTAACTTGGCTGATGATGTCATAGACCATTATCATTCTAATGGTGAATGGAATCAATCATCATTCTCCACAAACGAAGGCATATCTCCTAGAACTAACGATAGAGTAGATATGAAAGAGTATTGGATTAATAAACAAGATAAGTTTTACGAAGAATTAAAAACTGGATTTAGAGGTATGGTTGATGATTATATTAAAACACATACTAAAATAGTACCTCAAAGTTTTACACCATTCAGAATGAATCATTATGCTGAAGGTGGATTCATGCAAAATCATATAGACAATATACACCATTCACATGGTCAACAGTATGGTTATCCACATGTAACAGCATTAATGTTTTTACAAACTGCTGAAGAGGGTGGTGAAATTGTATTCTGTGACGGCGAATATATACCTAAGCAAGAGAAAGCATTAGGCATTGTTTTTCCTAGTAATTTTATGTTCTCACACGAAGTTAAAGAAGTAATTAAAGGTAATAGGTATTCACTTATGACATGGATTTTATAAATGAGTTTAACAAGATATTTAATTATAGATAAAAAAGATGATGTTCATTTAAAGATTGAGGCTGATGATGACATACGAAGAGAACTAGGACAATTCTTTACATTTGAAGTTCCTGGTTTTAAGTTTATGCCTCAGTTTAGAAACAGAGTATGGGACGGAAAGATTCGATTATTCTCATATCAAACCGGCCAGATTTATGTTGGTCTATACCCCTATATATTAAAATGGTGTGAAGATAACAAGGTTCATGTTGTTGACGGCACTAAAATACAAGATACAAAAGTTGACGAAGCAAAGGTAGATAAGTTTATTGAAGCTTTAAAAATACCTTTTACGGTTCGTGACTATCAAAAGGAGGCATTTATATATGCAGTTAGAAAAAATAGGACTTTATTACTTTCACCCACAGCTAGTGGAAAATCTCTTATTGTCTATCTTCTTGTTAGGTTTAACATTCTTCGGTTAAAAGAAAAGAAGAAAAAGATATTAATTATTGTACCTACCACATCTTTGGTCGAACAACTGTTCAAAGACTTCAAAGATTATGGTTGGTCACCTGAGAAAAATGTACACAGAATATATCAAGGCCATTCTAAAGAAACAAATCAACCTGTAATCATATCTACATGGCAATCTATCTATACACAACCTAAGAAATACTTTAAAGATGTTGGTATGGTAATAGGTGACGAAGCACATTTATTTAAGGCTGTTTCATTGACAAAGATATTGGCAAAATTAGAAAATTGTCCATATAGAGTTGGACTAACAGGTACATTAGATGGTACACAAACACACAAGTTAGTATTAGAAGGACTGTTTGGTACGGTCAACAAGGTGGTTTCTACAGTAGAACTACAAGAGAAGAAACAATTAGCTGACTTAAAGATTTTCTGTCTAATATTAAAACATGGTGCGATTGAGTGTAAACATGCTAGTGGCATGAACTATCAAGAAGAGATGGATTACATTGTGACCTCTGATAAAAGAAATAAGTTTATAAGAAACTTGGCCGCTGGTCTGAATGGTAATACACTTTGTTTATTTCAATATGTAGAAAAACATGGTAAACAATTGTACGAAGATATTAAACTAAAGGCACCTGATAAACAAGTTTTTTATGTACACGGAGGAGTAGATACAGATGAAAGAGAAAAGATTAGAGAACTTACAGAAAAGGCTGACAATGCTATTATCGTGGCAAGCTACGGAACCTTTAGTACCGGTATTAATATTCGTAACTTACACAACATTATCTTTTCTAGTCCTTCTAAATCTAGGATAAGAAACTTACAATCTATTGGTCGAGGTTTAAGATTAAAAGATAATAATGGTTCTGCTACTTTATATGACATTGCAGATGACTTAACATACAATGAGAAAGAGAACTACACACTCAACCACTTTAGAGAAAGGATAAATATCTATAGTGAGGAAGACTTTGAATATGAAATACACAACATAGAATTGAACAATGAATCAAACAGTTAAAATAATAAAACTTATTAACGGTGACGACATTGTTACCGTACTACCTACTGGTGAGAAACAGTTGCCAGATAATGGTCCTCTAATTAGACTTGACAAACCTTTACAGATAAAGTATATTCCTCAAATGACACCAACAGGCTTCAGAGATTATATTGCTTTGATTCGTTGGACTAACTATACTATGGACAAAGTTGTTACTATTCCTAAAGATAAAATTATGACAATCACCAACGCCTCCTTAGAGATGAGTGGTAGTTATACTGATATTATTAAAAACTATGATAGTTTAGATAGACCTAAAAGAGATGAGAACTATCACAGAAAAGAGTTTACTCCTGAAGAGAATAAAAAAATGAATGAAATCTTTAGAGAGTTTGATGATTTTGATGATGAAGATGAACCAACAATGCACTAAGGACATTAGGTACTTAAAGCTAGTGTTTCTGAAAACGGACACCGTTATTATACAGCAAGATAAAAAAGATGTCAACCGTGGAATTAAACTAAATTGAAAAATAAATAAAAACAACCTAAGCTTGACAATTACATCAACTTAGAGTATTATATAAACAACATTGAGGATATTATGGCAAAATCAAAAGCAAAACCAGAACATTATGTTAACAACAAAGAATTCTTGGCCGCTATGGTCGAGTTTAGAAACTCTGTTCAAGAAGCAGAAAAATTAGGAAAAGACAAACCTAGAGTTCCTAATTATGTCGGTGAATGTTTCCTAAAGATAGCGAATCATTTATCTTATCGACCTAATTTTATCAACTACACATATAGAGATGATATGATTAGTGATGGTATAGAAAACTGTTTACAGTATTTACACAACTTTAATCCAGACAAGTCAAACAATCCGTTTGCTTACTTCACACAAATAATCTATTACGCATTTATTCGTAGAATACAAAAAGAAAAGAAACAAACTACAATCAAACAAAGAATGATTGCAGAGGGTAATTATGATGATATGACTTTAAATCCAGGTGAAGATAGAGATTTTAAAAATCAGTTTACAGAATTCTTACAAAAGAATATGGTGCCAACGGAAGAACTAAATCCTAGTGCTAAAAAAATGCCAAAGAGAACTACATTACAACATAAAAAGAAATTAGAAGCCGCAAAGAAGAAAAAATAATGAAGATAGTTATCGTTAAGATACTAACTATTATAAATATTAATGATACTAATATTAATATAAGGAGTAGTTATGAGTAGATTAGGAAGTCCCAATGGGACTAGAAAATACAAAGTTGGAGAAATAAGAACAACCCCAGCAAGAAGAAAAGAAACATTAGCAAAATATAATAATTCAGAAAAAAGAAAATCTGCTATGAGAGAGTATTATGCTAAGAATAAAGACCAATCAGCAAACAAAGCAATGATGAAAAACTATGGTATTACTTTAACTGAATATAATACAATGTTAACAGAACAAAAAGATTGTTGTTATATTTGTAAAATTCATAAAGATACGCAAGTTAAAAGATTACATATAGACCACAATCACAAGACAGGCAAAGTAAGAGCTTTGTTATGCCACTATTGTAATGCAACTATAGGAAATGCTAGAGAAGATATGAAACGATTAACAAACATTATTACTTACCTAAAGGAGTTCAACTAATATGCGAATCGCTCTGCTAAATGATACTCACTTTGGGGCTCGTAACGATTCACCAGCCTTTATTGAGTTTCAAAACAAATTTTATAATGAACTGTTTTTTCCATACATGCAACAGTATGGTATCAAAACATTAATACATCTAGGTGATGTGGTAGATAGAAGAAAGTTTATCAACCACAATACAGCACACAATTTCAAGAAAGTATTTTGGAATAGATTAGATGAACAAGGTATTGATACACATATTATCATTGGTAATCACGACACTTATTATAAGAATACAAATGAGGTCAATGCTATGCAAAACCTTGACATATGTAAAGACGCCAAGGTATATACACAATCAACAACAGTTGAGTTTGATGGTCTACCAATACTCTTTATACCATGGATTTGTGATGACAATGAGGCAGAAAGTATTAGAACAATAGAGAATAGTACATCATCTATTGCTATGGGTCACTTAGAAGTAAAAGGTTTTGAAATGCACAATGGACATTTCAATGACCATGGCCAAGAAAAGGCAATGTTTAAAAGATTTGAAAAGGTTATGTCTGGTCATTTTCATAAGAAATCAGATGATGGTCATATCTATTATCTTGGCACTCAATACGAAATGACATGGTCAGACTACCAATGTCCTAAAGGCTTTCATATCTTTGATACTGAAACTAGAGAGTTGACAAGGGTAGAAAATCCTAATAGTATGTTTAAAAAGATTATTTACAATGATAAAGAAACAAACTATGATGAGTTAGACATTAATCAATACGACAAATGTTTTGTTAAGTTGTTTGTATCTAATAGGTCAGATAATGACATGTTTGAAAGACTAATGGATAGATTGTATAACGCTATTAACATACATGCTATTGATGTAATTGAAGACCCTACAGATATTGGTGCCTCAGTACGAGAAGATATATTAGAACAAGGTGAAGACACACTTACCTTTTTAAGTAACTATATCGAACAGACAGATATAAAATTAGACAAACAAAAATTAAAACAGTTTGCAAAAGAACTGTACATGGAAGCTAGCGAATGATACTATTTAAAAGAATATCATATAAGAATTTTTTATCAACAGGCAATCAGCCAATAGAGATAGATTTAAGTATCTCACAAACTACTTTAATCGTAGGTACAAACGGCACAGGTAAGTCAACCTTACTAGACGCATTATGTTTTGTACTATTCAACAGACCTTTTAGAATTATTAAGAAAGAACAAATGGTCAACACCATTAATAATGGTGATTGTATGGTAGAGATAGAGTTTGATGTTGGCACAAAGAACTATATTATACGAAGAGGTATAAAACCAAATCTATTTGAGATATTTTGTAATGGTAAACTTATTAATCAAGACGCCAACAATGTAGATTATCAAAAGTACCTTGAAACAAACATAATGAAACTCAATTATAGGTCATTCATTCAGGTGGTTTTATTAGGTTCTTCCTCATACGAACCGTTTATGAAAATGAAACCTAGATATCGTAGAGAAGTTGTAGAAGAAATCTTAGATATTAGAGTTTTTGGCTTAATGGACCTAATTTTGCGTTCCCAACAGAGCGAACTTCAAAAAAAACTTACGGAGGTGAGGCACCAATGTGAGTTAATAAAGACCAAGTATGAAACTGAAGCAAAGTATCTAAAAACTCTGGAGACCAAAGGTAGCGACAACCTGACGGTACAACAAAATAAGATAGTAGAAAATGATGGAAATAGAATAATATATGAACAAAAATTACAAAAACTAAATGAAGACATTGCAGTCAGTCAAAATGCATTAATTGGCCATGACACAACCACCAAAAAGGTTAAAGACTTAGAAAAATTTGAAACTAAGATAGAGCAAAATATATCTACACATAAAAAGACACTAGATTTTTTTAAAGATAATGACACATGTCCGGTGTGTACACAATCAATAGACGAAACCTTTAAGGAAGAAAAATGCAATCACGAAACTACAACAATTTCCAAACTAGAATCAGGACTCAAGCAGCTCGTAGGAGAATTAACTGGTCACGAAGAGAAGTTGACCCAATTCAACCAGATGTCAAACAAGATACAAGAAATGAATGTCGAGATAGCCAAGATAAACGGAAGTCTATCAGCGTTGAAGAAACACAGCGACCAAATTCAGTTAGAGATTTCTACAGCTAGTCGAAAAGATATTGACATTGAAAAGATAGAACTTGAATTGGCCAATATGGCAGCTGACCTTGGTGTTGCTGACGCAAAGTTAACAGATGTACAAGAAGAAAAAGATTATGTTGACATACTAAGAGAAATACTTAACGATAAAGGTGCTAAAGCAAACATCATTCGTAAGTATGTACCTATTATGAACCAACTTATTAATAAGTATCTACAAGCAATGGACTTTTATATATCATTCAACTTAGATGAAGAGTTTAATGAAACAGTTAAGAGTAGATTTAGAGATACATTTAATTATAATAACTTTAGTGAAGGTGAGAAGATGAGAATTGACCTTGCCTTACTATTTACATGGCGTGATATCGCTAGAATGAAGAATAGTACAAATACCAATCTATTAATCTTAGATGAAATCTTTGATAGTAGTTTAGATGGTCAAGGTACAGATGACTTCTTTAAAATTATTAAAGGTTTAGAGAAAGAAAACATCTTTATTATATCACACAAAGGAGATATTTTGTTTGACAGGTTTACAAACATTATTAAATTTGAGAAACATCAAAACTTCACACAGTTAGGAACAATATGAAAGAACTAAAGTTAATACCACCAAACGACCCTAGAGTACAATCAGCAATAGCACCATTTACAGATGAACTATTGAAAGAAGAAGGTTTTAAAGATAGACAAGAACTTGTTGACTGTATGTTTTTAGTTATGAAGAAATTTGGTGGCATAGGTCTAACTTGTAATCAAGTAGGTCTTCCTTTCAATATGTTTGTAGCTGGTGGCCATGAGGGTATAGAAAAAGGTATGGCTTTTGCAATGTTTAATCCTATGATAGTATCAGTAGGTGAAGAAAAGATTAGAATGAAAGAGGGTTGTTTAACTTATCCTTTCATGTTTATTGATATAGAAAGACCTAGAAAATGTGTGATAAAATATGAAGACAAAAATGGCGACACAAAAGAAGTACACTTAGATGGTATAATGAGTCGAATATGTCAACATGAATACGACCACATTATTGGTAGAAACTTTACAGAGAATGTATCTAAACTAAAATTAGACATGGCTAAAAAGAAAGCTATGAAACAAATCAAAAGAATGGAAGAATATAGAAAATTTAATAAATTATTAGAGAAGAACCAAGCTTGACAATTGTAAACAATTAGAGTATTATATACATTATGAGTTATTCGTGGAACAAAGACATGTCAATAGACGACCAATGGCAAAGCTGGCAAGACGCCATAGATTTATCTCTAGTACCAGATATTGATACAGATACATTAAAGGAAACAATCATAAAAGATTTGACCTTGGTGTCTGCTATGACAGTACAAGAGTATACACTTTATCAAAAATTTCAAGAGGTAAAGTTTAGATATCCAACAGTAGAAACTAATTCATTCTTTGATGATAAACCTGCTATGCTGAAACCAGACCAGGCGACAGTCATACAAGAAGTAAAGAATAACTTTTGGTTACCAGAAGACCCCGAAGAATATATGAACCTACAACCAGAACTTATCTGGACAGATGGTGCTGAAATACAATCACACACAAATGCCAAAGGTAGTGAGATATGGAATGCATTAAGAACATTCTTATCTACTATGAAAAACAATAGTAACATTGGTAGAAATTTAAACTTCTTAGTAAGAGATAAAGTAACACAGAAATATCTAGGTGTTATCTGTATGTCTAGTGACTTCTTAGACCTTACACCAAGGGACGCATACATTGGTTGGGATAGAACTAGAAAAACACAAAAGATGATTAATCATACTTGCATTGGTAGTACAATTGTACCTATACAGCCGCTTGGATACAACCTGGTTGGTGGGAAACTACTAGCCTTATTATGTTTGTCAGATGTGGTAGAGCAAACATGGGAACATCAATATAAAGATAAACTAGTAGGTGTCACAACTACAAGTCTATATGGTAAAACTAAAGTAATACCATTATCACAATATGATAGACTAAAAAACTGGAAGAAAATGGGTTGGACTGCTGGTTCAGTTTCGTATGAACCTGAGAAAACAACTAATACCATGATACAACAATGGTTAATGAAGAACCACACATACAAATTCTTTGAATGGTATGTTGCAAAGAAACCTAGTGGTCAACCTCATAAAAGAGACCATAGAAATAGAAGTAGAGCATTCACATATAGTAAACTAGGCATTGATAAGAAACTACAAAAGTCTGAACATGCTAGAGGTATATACTTTGGTGAGTTATTTACAAATACAAGAGAATTTTTAAGAGAAGAACATACTGAGGTTGCGTTAACTAGAAAATTTGATAATTCAGTTGAAGCATTAACAGAGTTATGGAAGACCAAGTATGCTAAGAAACGGTTGGCTAGTCTAAAGAAACAAGACAGAGTGTCAACTGAAACCCACTTCTATGATGATATCATTTATCTATCATGGGAAGAAACTAAAGAGAAATATTTACCACAGGTAGGGAGATGATTTACCATGAGCGGACAATTAGAACTAGAATTAGGGGCTCAAAGTAACGAGTCTAATAAATACAAAAAAGTAAGTGACTTTGACATGTATCAAAAGGTTGCTTTAACAACGGCAATATATCCGAGAGAACAGGCCATTATATACCCAACATTGGGGTTGACCGGTGAAGCAGGTGAAGTAGCTAATAAAGTAAAGAAGATAATAAGAGATGGCTCAGATAGTAAAGATGAAAAACTGGTGTCTGAAATCAAAGCTGAAATTGGGGATTGCCTTTGGTATATCGCTGTATTGGCTAATGATTTTGGCATTAAGTTATCCGACATTGCAAGCGCTAATTTAGAAAAGTTAGAGAATCGTAAAAAAAACAACACGATTCGTGGATCCGGCGACAAAAGATAGTAGAACAAACTAAGAACATCAGCTGTGCAACCTGACGCAGCCTTAATAGTTGTTACCTGGTATAGAAAAATAATTCAAAAAAAGTGTTTTTAACGCTTGACTTTTACAGATTTCACCTGTATAATATACTTATATAATGAAAAAGGACACTAACACTATGAATATAAATCTTGATGTGAAAAGCAATCTAGCAAAATTAATTGCTACAGAAAATATTACAATACAACATAACAATGTAAGTACGGCTTCTTTTGATGTAAAGAACCGTGTATTAACTTTGCCTATTTTTAAAGAGCAAAGTGGTGATGTTTATGATATGCTTATTGCTCACGAATGTGCCCATGCTTTATGGACTCCTTATGAAAAATGGCAAGGCATTGAAAGTCAAGAACTAAGGTCATATGTTAATGTGTTAGAAGATACTAGAATTGACCACCTTATTCAAAAGAAATATCCTGGTGTAGTTTACAATTACAAAAATGGTTTTGATATCTTAGAAAAACAAAACTTCTTTGGTTTTGCTGGTAAAAATATTAATAAAGACTTTATGGTTATTGATAAAATCAATCTAAGGTCTAAGTCTATGAATAGATTGCCATTTGATTTCAGTAAACAAGACAAGAACTGGATTTCTAAAGTTGATTCACTTGTTACATTTGATGATGTATTGTCACTTGCTCAAGAGATGTTAGCTTGGCAAAAAGAACAAATCGAACAGATGGCTAAATTACCTAACTTTGATGAACTTACTATCTCAAAAAATTATGACTTAGTTGATGAAGATGATTTTGATGATGAAGATGATTTTGATGGTTCTGGAACTGGTGAAGGTTCTGAATCAGAAGCTGATAAAAACAATGACGCTGATGATGAAAAAAATGATTTCAATAACTTTGGTGACCAAAAAGCGGATACTGAAAGTGATAGTAACCAATCTGGTGACGGCAACAATAATAAAAGTGAAGCTGAAAATTCTGATAATGATAAAGAATCAGATAGATATGCTAAAGGTTCTGGTGGTTTTGGTGATAAAGAAAAATTATTAAAAGCAATTACAGATGATTCGTTTGCTCAAAAATCTGAAGAATTATTAAACACTAAAAACAAAGGTTATAGATACGGTAAAGTGCCTACTGCCAACCTTGGTAAAGATGGTTGTTTAACTTCATGGAAAACTTTTCTAAAAGATATGGAAGATTACAAAGTTAAATCAATTAAATCTTATGGTAACACTAAAAGTTATATAGAATTTCTTGATAGAGATTACAAAAAGTTTATGAATGAAAATAAAAAAACTGTTATGTATCTTGTTAAAGAATTTGAGATGAAGAAGTCAGCTACTGCTTACAAAAGAGCAACTACAGATAAAACTGGTGTTCTTGACAGTATGAAATTAAAAGATTACAAATTTACAGATGATATTTTCAAAAAACTAACAGTTATTCCAGATGGTAAAAATCACGGTATGATGATGTTACTTGATTGGTCAGGTTCTATGAGTGATGTAATATTCAATACTGTTAAACAGTTAATAAATCTTGTTGATTTTTGTAGAAAAGTTAACATACCTTATGAAGTTTATTTCTTTACAAGTGAAAGAAGTTATGATGATGATAAAGTAACAAAAGGTTTTTCAAATAATAATGGAGAATTTGAGTTTGATAATTTTCACCTTGTAAATTGTATCAGCCATAGACAGAATAAAAAACAATCTGAACTTGCTATGAAAACATTATATCACATGGCTTTATATTTTGATGATAGACATACTTGGAATAGAAGAAACAATGCGTCTATCAGTAGTGAAGACCAAATGGCAGCTGGAAACACTTATGGTATACCAAGTAAATATTATCTTGGTAACACACCTTTGAATGAGTCATTAATTTATATGGACAAATTGATACCAATGTTTAAAAAAAAATATGGTATTGAGAAGATGACATTTATTACTCTTACTGACGGAGCAGGTAACTGTCCAAGAGGTAAACTTGTTGGTCAAACTATTGGTAGTTGGTCAGATGAAGAGTATGGTAAAGAGAATGTTTATCAAATTGGCAAATCAAAATTTGTTGGTGGTTACCATGATACTACAGAAAAATTATTATCTCATATTGGTAAAACATATGATGTTAACATTATTGGTTTCTACATAATCAAAAGAGTTAAAAGATGGAATATTGAAAAATATATCAATGACTACAAAGATTATAATGATAAGCAAAATCAATATAATAAAATGAGAAAAGACTTTACTAGAGATAAAGCCTTGGCTGTAGACGCCAATGGTTATAATAAATTCTTTATCTTAGATGGTAAAAAACTTGCTGTTGAAAACTTTGATATGCAAGGTGCTGAAGTTAAAAAAGGCACAGCCTCTGAGTTAAAAAGAATCTTTGGTAAATCAATGGCGAATCGATTGGTTTCCAGAGTAGTTTTAAACAAATTCATTCAAGAGGTTGCATAAAAATGGCAATTAATTTAATGAATGTTAGAAAACCGTTACCTGGTAACGAAAAAAAAGTGAAAAAAATCGTATATAACGCTTGCCTTTTACAAAAAAGGCCTGTATAATATACCTATATTAACAATGAAGAAGGACAATAACACTATGCTAAACACTAAACAACAAGAGTTCGTTGACTTTGCTATTAAAAAGTTTGGTTCAAACGAATTGACTACAGTTCAATTAAAAGAAGCTAATGCCAATTTTGGTTGCAAGTATGCACCACAATGGCTAATTAAAAATAATGATTTCAAAATTGGTAAATCATTGTTCAAATTGCCTACTGAGGGAGATTATACTCCGTCTATTAAGGCTGAAACAAAAGGTGAAACTGAAAAAGTTTTGACTACTAAAGCACCTGAAACTGAAACTGTTTCTGAAGCTGCGTATGTAGTTTCATCATTAACTGGCAACATTGTTCCTGAAAAGGATCCTGTGTTCGTTTCATTTGGTAATTATCCAGATGTTAAGAGCATTATCAAAAGCAAGATGTTTTATCCTGTTTTTATTACAGGTCTTTCAGGTAACGGTAAGACTATGGGTGTTACCCAAGCTTGTGCCGAAAACAAGAGAGAATTAATTAGAGTAAACATTACCATTGAAACAGATGAAGATGATTTACTTGGTGGTTACAGACTTAAAGATGGCCAAACTGTTTGGCAGAATGGTCCTGTAATCGAAGCCATGGAGAGAGGCGCTGTGCTTCTACTTGATGAAATTGACCTTGCGTCTAATAAGATTATGTGTTTACAACCTATCTTAGAAGGCTCTGGTGTCTATGTTAAGAAGATAAACAGATTTGTAAAACCTGCTCATGGTTTCAACTGTGTTGCTACTGCCAATACTAAAGGTCAAGGTAGTGATGACGGTAAGTTTATTGGTACTAATGTTCTTAATGAGGCTTTCTTGGAAAGATTTCCAATTACCTTTGAACAGAAATATCCAAAACCAAGTGTAGAAGAAAAGATTTTAGTTTCTACATTAAAGGCTACAAGCAAAGATGATATAGATTTTTGTAAGAAGTTGGTAACATGGGCTGATGTAATCAGAAAAACCTACTATGATGGTGGTGTTGACGAGATTATATCAACTAGAAGATTGGTTCACATCACTCAAGCATACAGTATCTTTGGTCAAAAAATCAAAGCTATTGAAGTTTGTACTAACAGATTTGATGATGACACAAAGAATTCATTTATGGAATTATATACCAAAGTGGATGCTGGCGCTACTGCTGAGCAGATAAGCGAACAGCAAAGACAAGCGGATATGAGTTCACAAATGGACGACAATGATAGTGAGTCAGATGACAGCGATGCCATCTAAATCTATTAAACATAGTGTAAGTCCTTGGTGGAGGGGTAGTACCCTCCACCTTTTTACACTATCAAGGGAGGAGGTAATAAATTTATGAGTATAACTGTAGAAGTTAGAGGTGGTAACCTCGAAAAAGCTATGAGAGTTTTAAAGAAGAAGGTTATGAAAGAAGGTCTA
>Ga0222655_1000282_pt1 | contig 25120 bp, 52 predicted proteins | sample AntAcemetagen423_FD_179857 | JGI IMG/M metagenome (GOLD analysis project Ga0222655, IMG submission 179857) | Saline water microbial communities from Ace Lake, Antarctica - #423 | ecosystem: Environmental > Aquatic > Non-marine Saline and Alkaline > Saline | place: Antarctica: Ace Lake... | reverse complement strand
CAAAAGGAACACATACTCTTTGTTCATTCTTACCTACACCCATTTTATCAAGAACATCATAAACTCTATTATAATCCCAATTATAAATTTTTGGTGCTAACCAAACATCTGAAGAAGTCCAATCATATATTGGTGATACTCCATATGAATATCCACTTCGTGCTCCTGTTATCCAGTTATCTTTTACCCGATGTGATACTGCTCTAAACCTAGTTAAACTTTCTTGTGCTCTTAAACCTCTAACATCAGCTATTCTTCCATGAGTATGATCATAAACTAAATGTGATACTTCAGGAATTGTATGTCCAGGTTTAAAACCTTTTATGTCAGTAATTGCAAAATCAGGAATATCTCTTACCCACTTGTCTTTACATTTAGGGTCAAAAGGATACCAAAATGGATCTCTACGACTTCCTCCATTTCTATGTTTAACTGGAATACATAACCATTTTAATCTTATGTCAGGGTCGTTTTTAACCCTCATCATATACTCTACAGTTTCAGGCATTATAACTTCCTCATCCCAGAAATAAACATCTAAAGGAAGTTTGTTTTTTTCTCTAGCAATCTTTAATGCTAAATTTAAACAGACTGTGGAGTCTTTGCCTCCTGAAAAAGATACAACTACTTTATCAAAGCTATCAAATAAATATCTAAATCTATCTAAAGCTGATTGATAAACATTAGTTTCAATTTCTCTTTTTTTTAATACTACCATAATTTGTAAAGTAATAGACAATTATTCCACTTGCTGACACAGTAAATATAGATGACCAAACTGCTAAATCAGTAAGACCATTAAATTTTGCATAAGCAAACATTGGAACACCAATAACTAAAGATGTCGTAATACCATAGAACATTCCTGGTTCTGATACTTTTTTATTAATTATTGTATAAATTGTCGGTATTAATGTTGATGCTCTTAATGTTCCATAGAAAATAAATAAATATAATATTTTCATATCAGGAATATTAGCAAGAGCAATTCCACCTATTGAAAGTAGAACCATTCCAGTTCTTGCATTAGTTAGTTTATTTTTTGAATTAGGAATAATATCTGTACTTGCAATTGAAGATATAGAACACAATCCTGAATCTAATGTAGACACAAGACCAGATAATAACATCCAAACAAAAGGTATTAGAATAAATGTCGGCAATAATTCACTAACAGTTATTACATTGATTAGTTGTGCATTACCTCCTGCATCTATACCTAGACCGGCACCCATAAATCCTATTACTGATGTAAATATTGGAACAACACCAAAGACTAATGCTGAAAGTAAAAATGATTTCTTGACTTCGTTTTGTTTTGTTGTAAATGCTCTTTGCCAAAAGGATTGATCACCAAATGGTCCTGCAAGTAATCCAATTGATACTACAATACCAAATGACCATGCAACTGATGAATCAAAGACATTAGAATACTCTCCAGAGATACCACCAATGCCTTTGACCATTACATCATAACCACCTCCTTGAATATAAACTAGAGGTACTACTACTAACACCACTATAAGTATTATTATCATCTGCCAAACATCTGTCATAATTGAAGCCCTTATCCCTGATACGAATGAATAAGATAAAGCAATTGCTGTAAGTATGACTGTTACGACTGTATAATCTATTCCTGTTAAGTAAGTAACGACTGCACCACCAGCAAGTAGCTGAACAGCAAACTGACAAATAGAAAGAGCAGATAGACTAATGATATATAAAATCTGCACTCGTCTTGAATATCTAACATTCATATATTGAGCAAGTGTAAATCCATTTTTAAATTTGTTTCTTAAATATTGTGCAAAGTATGCAAAGATACAAAGACATATTATGTTTGGTACTGTAAACCAAAAGACACCAGGCAATCCCTGTTGATATGCTTTTTGTGATGCTATGAATAGAGCTGGAGCCCATATCCAAGTAGCGGCAGTTGAAAATCCTGATTTCATAAAACCAACTTTTCTATCTGATACTAAAAAATTTGTATTTGTTTTAGATTCTTTTAAGTAGAAGTAAGATATTCCGAACATGAATAATCCATAACTAATTAAAAGAATATAACCTGTTGAGGTACTTAATAGTGTTTCCATTTTTTTATTTCCTTACCAAAAACATCACAGACTCTGCAAATGTTTTTAAATTGTTTGTTTCTTTTATGTTATTTAATACTTTGTATAATTCTTTCCTGTCTTCTTCTGTAAGTAGGATAGAAAATTCTACAAATCTTTGGTTCTCATCTGATGGATTAGAAAATGTGTTTGAAGTTCTAACAGTTTCATCACCACCTTCTTCTTGATTATTTTTTATATTTCTATCGGTTTCCATTTCTTGAAATCTTAATTTAATATAATCAAATTCACCCTCATCAAATCCAAGCAGTTGTTCGTCTATTTGATTTTTATCTATTAATTCTGAAATTTCTTTAACAGCTAAATCCCAATCCCAAGCAGTTTCTTCATGACTTCTGTTATCCATGAATCTATATGCTTTTACCTTTTCTTCAGAAAGTCCAACTGCTTTAAAAACTGGTACTTCTCTAAATCCAAGTTTTTCAGCCGCCTTATGTCTTGTGTGTCCAGCAATTATAATATTATTTTCATCAACTACGATTGGTTGTTGCCACCCAAATTCTTTTAGACTTAAAGCAACTTTATCAACTGCTTTATCTGAAATTTTTCGTGGATTATTTTCGTATGGTTTTATTTCTGTTATACTTATTGTTTCAATATTCATAAATAGGGACAATTTCCACTCTCGCTTTATTGCCCCAAACCTTTCTATCTGTTTTTGTATGGCTTGTAAAATACAAAGTTGTTATCTTTAATTGTTTTTAAAAAATTTTCCCATTTATCTTTATCTTTATCAAATCCATTTATTAAAAGTTCTCGGTCATATTTATCCATATTACCAATCATTTCCCATGCTCGTTTTTCCAACATAGCTCTTGGATTTAATTTTTTATTTTGATCTACTTTAGTCTTATAAAATATATTAGTCCTTTTTGTAATTTTATTCAATGTATTTTGTATGATATTTATATTAACATAGTTCTTACCCTCCTCTTTCTTACCCTCCTCTTTTTCCTTATTGTATTTATTATATGTATTTATTAGTGAGTAATTTTTGCTCGGTGTTTGACCCTCCTTTTTCCATTTCTGTGGTTTCTGTATATGTACTGTGTACAAGTTGGAGTTGTGCGTTCTCTTAACCCAAGAAATAAACTTCCATTTCTTGAATTTCTGTAAAATTTTGGATATAGTTCTGGAAGAAAGGTCTAGGTGTTTAGATATGTAATCAACAGAAAAAAATAATTCTTTATACATTTGGTTGTATTTTATAAAAAAACATAGAACCTTAATTTGATTACCAGTTAATTTGTAATCAAAAATATATTTTTCAGGTAATACTATAAATTTTTCCTGTTCCACCATTTACATTCTTATAATAGTTTTTATCATTTTACAACTTCGCTTTTTGGTTGTGTTTCAATAAACTTACCATGTTTTCTTACAATGGAATATATATCATCTTTAATATCTCCAAAGTCGCCTTTCAATATGTAGTGTGGTGTTCTTAACTTGACACTATTCTCATACCAAATTTTTTGAGTATCTGCTAATCTGCCTATTTTTGATTTTAATTCTATGTAGACTATTCTACCTGCTGGAAATTCTAATATTAAATCTGGACATCCAGGTTTCAATCCCATTTTAATTAATAACATTTTATTTTGTAACGATCTTTTGCCACCATTTGCTATATGAAAATATCTAAATTGATATTTATCCTGGAGGTAATATAAAAATTTACATACTTCAATTTGTGTCTTGTATTCTTTCATTAACAAATACTTCCAACTAACATTCCTGTATCATCTTTTAGATACCAACCCTGACTCATGGGTCCTTTGTTTTTATAATTCCAAGTATGATATGATATTTGTTCTCTTATTTCATCAGCTTTATCTGAACATTCTAAAACTAATTCTTCATTTGTTTTGCTATTATTTATAAATTCATATTTTCTATATTCTATTTCACCTGAAAAATTCAGGATAATAATAATAACTACATACTTCATGACCAGTCAAAATGACTTTTAAATTTATCAAATAAACCTTTTCTTATTTTTTTATCAGGACTTTCAGCACAAAGTGCTAATGCTTTTGCTACTGGATTTATTTTATATAAATGCCAAAACATTCTTTCATTCATTGAATGCTGTTCTTGATGATGTTCTATACAAAGGGGTACTACAAAACTATCACAGGGTTTCATTCCCATTCCAGCACCAGTATATCTTATATGTGCTGATTGAACATCAGTTCTGCCACAAATTGTGCAACCATGTTGTGAAACAAATTGTAGATGTGTTCTACTTCTTATCTTGTTTTTTAATGCCATAATAATCCATAACCTCTAAAGCTCTTAACTTATAAATTATTTCTGACTTTCCAGCATCATTTTTTTTTGTTTTTTCTGTATCCATAATAATGCCTAATAGCTTCATTTCTGTAGTTCTCGGTCTAATTGTAAGTATATTTTTTTTTAATCTTAATGATAATTCAGTACCTGTAAGTCCATCAGGAAATACTGATTCCAACTCTATAGCAATCATTTTTTTAATTCTGCTTATATATGGATTAATTTCTTCTGCTGATTGAATGCTGGTTCTCACACCTCTGTGTCCAGCTACATTTGGATATTTGTCAAAATCAAATTCATCTTGCATTATAATTTTTCCAATGTTTTTATTATTTCTTTTTTTATATAAGGTATTTGATCATCTTTATTTTCAGGTAACATTATAAATATATCTCTTTCTGCTAATTTACATAAATCATCTAACACTCTTTCTAATATCATTTGTTTAAATTCTTCGCTTTGTGTTGGGTCTTTCATAATAGGTTTATCTTCAAGCATTGTTTCTCATTTCATTAAAGCTGGGACTCTTGCCTCTGCAAGAAATTGTATATCCCTTTAAAATAACTGATTGACCAACTAACAAATTGTTTACCTTACGAAATTGCATAGTTGAAATATTTCCAATTATACTCATCAAACCTAATCTACCAGCATTAAAATCTGAACTGATAGTTAGGTTCTGAACATTTCCATTTTTGAGTATATTGTATTTAGCGAAACTCACTAAACTGCCTCCATCATTCCAAATGGTACTCTCCATTTTTGACCATCAACATTTACAACAGCTTTAGTTATATTTAGTTTTTCAACTGTTCCAGTTCTCTTTCTACCATTCGGTCTTCCAAACTGAACAGCTAATCCAACTTTAAATTGAGAACCAGCTTCACCATGTAATTGTTTTCTTCTCATATTAATTGTTGCTACAATAGATGATATTTCATCTTTGTTCATTTTTAGTATTTCATTGTGTATTTCTATTTTCATTGTTTTCTCCTTTTTAGTTATTCTGATACTGTACTCTATCGCACCAATACCTGTCAATAGTTATTATTATTTTATATTAAAGGGTATATAGAGGAACAAAACCAGTACAACCTGAGCTGGTAATAAATAATATTAATTATTAATAATATGTATTGACTTAACTATCCGATTTGGTATCGTCTTCGTATAACAAAAACAGGAGAAAAAAATGACACAAACAAATGAAATAACAAACTTGGAAATGGAAAACATGGACAAGAAAAGAGAGTTAATTAAAAGTATGGTTCAAGTTGCAATTAAAATGCAAAAAGAATTATCTTTTACTAATCCAAATACAGCGACTGATGAAGATGCTTTCGCTTTAATGCTTACTAACTATTTCGGTCATGATGGAAAATCTATCAAAGAAATAACTTGTAGTGCATTAGAAGATTCTAACTTTCATTCTTTTAATGATAAGTTTGAAAAACTTTGGAATAAAGAAATGGAGGATAATAATGAGTAGACATAATTCTCATAAAAAAATTATTTCTTCTAAACAAAAAGAAGAAGTATATCTAGAGTTGCATTATAAGTATCCAACTAAATATGGATTCTTTATTTGTTATCTTAATTATGGTGGTTCTAATTTAGATCATAAGCTGGCAAGCTATGATGATACTTATGGTCCATTTGGTACTCTTGCAACTGCACAAAAACATTTTAAAAAATATATTACCAATAGAAGTGTTGATGAAAAACATCTTTATTCAATAAGAGGTACTGAATATAAAACAGATCGTGGTTTCAATACAATTTGGTATGCAACAGGTGAGGAGGTTAGTTATGAAACTATTAACTAAAGAAATAGAAAAAAGACTTATCAAAAACTATGAGGTAAATAAAGATAAGGCAGAAACTGTTAATCATAAAGTTGTCTTAAAACTTTTTAATCCAACAGGAATTGGCACTTGGTATTTAACTGAATACAATCCTGAAACTAAAATAGCTTTTGGATTATCTTGTTTGCAAGATAAAGAACTTGGATATGTTAGTCTTGATGAAATACAGGATTTCAAAGGTAGATTTGGATTAGGTATTGAAAGAGATATAATGTTTGAATCAAATAAATTAACATTAGAGGAGTGCAGAAACTTATGAGTACAGATATGACACCATTATTATTTGATGGTTGGAAAATAGAAATAAAAATGACTGATGGTAATAAATTGAATCTTTACAAAGAACATTTGCCTGATGATTTATCCAGGAAAATAGAAAATGTATGCAGAGATCACTTTGATACACATTATGATGAAATGATAACTAAACATAGAGGAGGATAAATGACAATAAAAATTAATTTAAAAGATGCAGATATTAAAGAATTATATTGTTATGAGATTGCTTTAATGAATACAGTTGTTAATCTTCAAAATGAAATAACTGATATTAGAGAAAGAAGAAAACAATTAGAAAATAAACAAAAAAAGGAAAACTAAAATGGGATGGGATAATTATACTCAACACGAAAAATCATCTTCAGATACACCAACCTCTTGCACAAAAGAACAGGTTGGAATGAAAGAGTATGAGGTTGAAGTAGATGTTGTATTTACAGTTAAGTACAAGGTTCTAGCAAAAGATAAGTCAGATTTGATAGATAAGAAAATGTATTTAGCTGGTTGCGAGTTAGAAATAGAAAAAGATGATCAATACTCTGATTGTTATGACATAAGATGTAAAAATTGGGGTACTGAAAAAGAGAAAGAATCTGAAACTGGAAGAGAGGTTGTAGCAAATATTATAGAACCTGAAGAACCTAAAGCAGATGATAATTATGATTATGAATTAGAACACAAAACTTTTTAACTTGACAAAAGATACATTATGGAATTATACAGTTTATTGAGAGAGTCAAATTCCTCTCACTTATTTAAGGGTGGGAGTTGGGTATCAGTAATGACCCAGAAGTCTATAGATACAAAGCACAATCGTGCCTGTCTCCATACTTTGTTAGCTCCTATCCTTTTAATAAATAAAAATTATTATTTTATATTGACAATTATTAATATATTGAGTAACTTAACAGAAACAAAAATGGAGAGAATATGATTACAATGCGTATAAATGGAAAGTTAGTAAAAGCAAATAGTGTTTATCACTGCTTTGTAAAAGCTAAAGGTAGTTTTTTTCATACAGATAAAACTACAACTATAAATCAAATAGAAAATCAAATGAAAGGAAATGACAATGTCAAAACCATACAAGATGTTACAGATACCTGTAACTAAAGATGAGTACGATAGAATAATGGAACTTGCTAGTAAGGAAAGTAGAAGTATTCCAGCACAAATAAAAATGATGTTAAAGAATTTATTTAAAAAATGATTGAATCATTATTAATAATTATTATTGGATTTAGTTTGTTGTTCTACTTTATTGAGAAAGCAAATAGAAAACTTGATTTTGTAAATGAATATCAGTTAAATTTATTTAAAAAAGAATATCAGGGATTACTTCGTAATAGTAGAGATTATAATGGTCAATTAAAAGAAATGAATGTTCGTTTAGATGACATGGAAAACAAAATAACATTATTAACAAAACAAAAAGAAGATAAAAAAAATATATTTTCTTTTAAAAAGTAAAATAGAAAGGGTGGTTATGGGTAAAAGAGCAAATAGTAATGCAGAAAGAATGTTTATGAAAAACATTGGTGCATTTGTAAAAGAAAAAAGACTAGTGATAAAAAAAACACAATCATTTGTAGCTGATTGGTTAAATGTAACATTTCAACAAATACAGAAATATGAGAAAAATTCTAACGATTTAGGATTATGGAACTTTGTTGTTTACTGTAAAAAATTTGATGTTGATCCTGGAATGGTTATTTCACAAGCATTAGATAATATGTATTTACCTGAACAATTAATAGAAGAGGGTAAGATACAGGTTACTACTGTAACATCGCAAGAAATAGCAAATGATCCTACGCATAGATTAGATGCTAAATATTGGATTGATAAAAAATCTGATATTACAAAAAGTAAACCAGTTAATATTTTTGAAATAGATAAAAATGAGAACGATTAAACTTATAGAAAAAATAGAGTGGTTAATTAAAGAAAATAGAAAAGCAGAACAAAATTCTATACCGAGTGGTAAGGTAGAAGAATATATCCAGGAATATAAAACAGAGTTTCCTGGAATTTATAACAAAAACAAAAATGGAGAACAACATGACAAAAAAAATAATATCGTTGATTTTATTCTTGATATTGACTAATTGCGCATACAAGCCAAAAATTAATCCTGAAGCAAGTAGAGATCCTTATACAGGTAAAAATATAGCTGGTAAATATTACTATCATCTAGCAACTTGTGAGGATATGTGGGAAAAAAATGCACCTTTTTCTTTAATAAAAAGACAGGGTTCTTTTACTAGAAAATGTATGCAAGATTTTGGATATAAACTTTTACATTATAAGGGATAATTATGAAACTTCGTTCAACTATGCAAGATGTAAGAAAAACATTTGAAGATCAAACAAAATACTTTTCTACAGATGAGGTTGCTAAATATCATAAAATGAGCATTAAGGTCCTTAAATTAATGAAAGAGTTAGAAAAAACTCAACCTGAATTAATTAAAGAACATAATGAGGTATTACAAGTATTGCTTAATAATTATGATCAGCAAATAGAAAACATAAAAAGTCAAATAAATATAATTGGTAAATTTTTAGATTGTGTTGAAGTGTTGGGTGTAAAACCTGATGACATAGACACTTTAAAAGTAATTACTGAATATAAAAAAAACTTGGGGTTAATATGATAGATAGATTAGCAGACATGAAAGCAATGGTCCTTAATTGTGCAACTAGAATCAAAGGTGATGAGTTTACTATTGGATTAATCCAACACCTTGAAACCTGTATGAATCTTATATGTAATGAAAATGAGATAAATAAAATAAATATACAAGGTGATGATTTAGTTGTTTTAGAGAAAAACCTTAATGCTTTAATAAAATCTTTAAGCAAAACTCAAAATGATATGTATAATTATTCTGAACTTGTTAGTTTATTACAGGTAAAATATCGTCCTGATAACGAAAGATCAAAAAAGAACATAGAAAACATTAATAAAGGTATAGATAGATTTGATAAAAACGAATTATTAAGTTATGATGCTTTAAATAACAAGAATGGAGAATAATAATGAACAAGTGGATTAAAGAGGGTTACTGTCATAGTTTTTCTGGTGGTCAAAAATTTATGATTAATCAATCAGCTTGGTTATATCAATATGGTTTTAAACAAAGACAGCCTACTAATGGTGCTATGCAAAGAGGATTGACTTCCGAATTTATTACTTACTATATAATGAAAAGAGAAAATCAATTTAAAGAACATAAGTCTATTGAATCTATTACAGATTGGCATTTTAAAAGAAATAAATTTGCTTATGATGTTGATGAAGTTTCAAACGCTATTGAAATAAGTAAACAATTTCAAAAAGCACTTCAAGAAAGACAATTAACAAAAATAAATCATTATCAAAAAAAAGTTGTAGTAGATGGCAAAAAATATGGATTGGAATATCCCATTGTAGCTTATACTGACTTTGGATTTGATGATCGTATTGTAGATACAAAAGCTACTTTAAGATGTCCAAGTAATCCATCTGCTGGTCATGTTAGACAACAATGCTTGTATTCTAAACTTTACGATACCCCAACTTCTATTTTGTATGGTACTCCCAAAAAATATAATTTTGTTGATATAATGCAAGGTGAAGTTGAGCAAGGATTTCAACAATGTATTAATGTATTTAAAAATATTGAAAACTATTTAAAAGTATGTGATACAGTTGAAAAAGCAGTAATGATCACACCATTAAATACTGATGATTACTATTTTAATAATAACATGAAACAGGAGGCACAAAAACAATGGACAAAAATAATAAAAAAGATGTAGGTCAGCTTATGTTTGATCTAGCAAAACAATTTCCTCATAACGAGGTGAGTTGGAGAACGCAAAGAGTATTTCAATCTAAAAAAGATAGTAAGTGGTATGCTTTAGCACTTGCTTATCTTTCTGTAAGACAGGTACAGGATAGATTAACAGAAGTTATGGGTCATAACTGGCAATGTAATCATACTGTTTATGGTTCTAAAACTATATGTTCACTTGGTCTAAAATTTGACAATGAATGGATTTGGAGAAGTGATGGTGCAGGTGATACAAACTTTGAAGCTGATAAGGGTGCTTTATCTGATTCCCTTAAAAGAGCTGGAGTGTCTTGGGGTATAGGAAGATATTTATATGATTTAAAAAATACTTATGTTCCTGTAGCTGTTACACCAGCAGGTAAATTCAAAGAATTTCTTACTGACCCTTGGAATATTGTAAGAAAAAACCAAAGTGATTTTAGTTAATAACAAAAAAGGAGAAATAATATGTACCATATAATGGAAAAATACGATTCTGACGAGGGATTAGAAATAAGAAATTTTAATGATCTTTTTAATGATACTGTTAATGAAACAGAAATGTTAGGCAAAACACCCTTTCAATATGAAAAACTAGAAGAAGCAAAATTAGTAGTTAAAGCACTAACATTAATTTTTAAAGGAAAATTGTCAATACAATCTTTTATAATATTAAAAGAAATAAAAGAATAGATAATGACAGATAAACCTAAAATAGTAGTTAATAATACTATAACCGATCAAAAGAAACTTGAAATTTTTAAAATTAGATGTGTACTTTATGGAGAGAGGAATGCGTTAGTTAATCTTCAAACTGACATCTGGGAAAAAATTGAAATAGTTAATAGTAAAATACTTGCACTAGAGCCTAAAAAGAAAAAAAGATATTCAGGTTCTAATGTTTATTAAATGCCAATTAACTATCTTGAATTTAAACTAAATAAGGAAATAGCTTATGAAGATACTTTTGAGAAAGATAAAGAAATTCGTAAAGAATATGACGAATATGTTAAACAAACAAAAAGAAAGGAGGAAAAAATGCTAGACAAACCAATATACTTTAATGTTTATAAAGTTGAGAGTGAAAACCCTAAAGCACCAACATTTAGTTGGAATGGATTTACTGTCAAAGAAGATATAGTCATTAAAGCAGGAACTAAAATTGATATGACATTTTGGGGTAATTCCACAAATCAAAATGATGGAAAACCAAATCCACATTTGAAAATATCAAATCATGTTCCAAGAGAAGATAAAGGTGGTGTTTCTAATAGAGATATTAATTATCCAACCAAAGAACAAGTTGCAAAACAAGATGATAATTACCTTGATGATGACATCAACTTTTAGTATGGTCTTTATGGGGTTAAGTGATAATAAATATTGCTACCCCATAACTCTATTTAAGGTTGTAATGAAATACTTGATAAAACTATGGAATTGTGATAACGTGGATTTTATCTCAACCTTAAAATGGGAGAGTGAAAATGTAGACGACCTAGTACAAGAGGTTTCTAAAAGTTTGCCAAAAGGTATTAGGGCAACCATAGAGGAAGAAAATGTTGAACGAGAAAATAAGACAACTCGTTGATACACTTGACCAAAAGCATAATGAGTATGTTAAAAGCATACAAACTTTTGGAAAGGTTACTCCAATCGCTAGTCAAAAAGCTAGTGAATATCGTGGAGTACAACGAGAAATAGTTAGAACTGAAAATAATAATAATAATATTAAATAAGTTCTAATTAAAATTATTTAGAGTTAATAGAAACTATTAATGGTTGATTAAGAAAGCTGTACTCTAAATTTAGGTAATAACAAAAAAAGGAGAAAACATGGACAATCATAAAACTTTTGTATTAAACACAGAAGATACATTTAATAAACTACAAGAAGCATCAGAGAAAAAAGCAGAAACACTTTTTAGATATAGAAAATTAGAAAAGTCTGAAAAGATTATATTGGCTAAACTTAAAAACGAATTAAGATTAAACCATGATAAGATTAGTCAAACCGAATTAACTGATGAAGCATATAGACAAACAAAATATAAAGAATGGTTAATAGCCTATACACAAGCTGAAAAGGATTTTACCCTTTCTAAAGATTATTATAATAATTTAATTGCTTTAAAAGATATGCGAATAACAGAAGAAAGTTCGGCTAGATACCTAATTAATAAAAAATAGGTTAAATAAGGCTTTAATACCAACACTTAATAATGTTTTTAATTATTTTATAATAGTTTATAATATTTCTTATTAACAAAAAAAAGGAGATATAATATGACTGCTGAAATAAAGTTTGAAGAACATCAAACATTAGAACAAGTTCAGAAAAATTTTAAAAGTTCATATATTGAAAATGATATTGTGTTCTGGGAAATTAATGACCAAATGCCATTTGAAGAAATGACTACTAATTTTTTTCTTGCTGGTTTTATAACTAAAGAGCAAAAAGAAAAAACAGATTATGCTAGAGAAAAAGATGATGATTTGTTTTGGGATAAATATTTAAACAAAAGAAAGGAGGCGTAATATGAAAGAAGTAATTAAAGTTATAAAAGAAAATCTTACTTTTAAAGAACTTCCTAAAGATCAACAAGAAGCATATATTAATAATAATGCTGAAGCTATGTTAGTATCTTTTGACGAGGGTGTTTATACAAAAAAATCAGCTTTAATAGATTCAAAAATACATTACACAGAAAATGCTGACGAAGATGTAAAATATGTTTTATATCATTCTAATATTTATGGAATATGTTCTGATGAACAAGATGTATTTAATAATATAGAGGCTTAACCATATAAACAATCTTGCAAAATATCCCATAGTTTGGGATTCTGTTTAAAGATTCTTGTGTAACCATCTCCTACTGCTTGGGCTATGGGCTCTTCTCCTCTTTGATTAACATCTATACCATCATTATAACAAATCACATGGAATAATTCGTGATAAAAAGTATTGAATAATCTTTCGCCTTTAATATTCTGATCAAAGTATAAGGTTTGTTTATTAGGATCATATAATCCATAACAATCATCTAGATTTTTATAAACAATTGAAATTTTTCTTTTTCTATATTTGATAGATTTTAGTTCAGGATTAATGAAACTCATTTTGCATATCTATTAATAACAGCAATAGTTAAATCACTAATTAATTTTAATGCTTCTGGAAAGGTTAAAGACTTAACAACATCATAACCTAAATCATCTCCAACTTTTAATAGTATATTACCACTCATTGATTTACCTACTATGGCATAAGGTGTTTGATCTTTTAATCTTAAATCTTCTCTATCAAAACAATCTTCTTCTACTTCGTTTTCTATATCTCTATAAATATCATCAATGCTTTTTTCTGCCATATTCTCTCTCCAAAGTTTCCATAGAAATATTATTTACTTCTTGTATATGGTTATCCCATATTGTTAATTCGCATACTTGATAAGTCCAACCAGTTAAACTGTGTTTAGCATAACTCTCAATATGATTAAATGGCATAGCACAACCAACATTTATAATTCTTGTAAAGTCATTTGGAATAGGGCTTATCTTTGCAACTCTATTATCTTGCGCTCTATGACTATGACCAAAAACAATATCTATTTTTGATTTATTAGCAATTTGTCTTTCACTAGCCTCGCCACCATATTCTTTTCCCATAGGGTTTATAGGTGCATGAATAAAACCAACTCCACCTAACATAAGATATTTTCCATAAGGAATTACTTCCCATTGATATTTCTTACAGATAGCATAAAATTCTTTCTGACACATTCCATAAAAACTTGGATTGCTGTCCTCTTTACGAAACATTCTTTTTTCGTGGTTTCCTAAAGTATAATATTTTTTAATATTTAATTTTTTTAAATGAGTATCAAACTCTTTCATAGCTAAATCCATTGACTCCATATCTTTTAGGAAGATAGGTTTTTCAATTCTAGCTGTGTAAGTATCGTCTTTGATATAGTGAGTACAACTATCAAGAGTTATAAAATCTCCTATCTGAACTACTATATCTGGTTTAGTTTTTGTTATATGTTTAGCGAACCAACCAAATCTACTTTTATCTGGAATATCTGGAGAGTCGTGTGTATCTCCTATTACTAAAACTTTTAAAATTTTTTTAGTCATACACTATATATGGTATGTAAGTTTTTAGATAATGTCAATAGGAGTACAACCAAACTTAATATAAATGTTATATTCATTGATTTCTTTTCTTCCAATTTGTTCAGTTTTTAAAAGTGATTCTTTATAACCAGCTACCATACAATCATATTCATCATTATATTTTATAGGATATTCAAGTGGTGGCATACAAGTATTAGATTGAAAAGAACATATAATTAATACTAATACCCATTTAGTCATATTTTTTATTCATTTAATTGTTTTTTATGTTTATTTCCTAAAGGTTTTCCTACCCAATCTTTAGAAACATGAGTAGGGCTAATATTATTAATCCATTTTTGTATTGATATAAAAGAACCACCTTTTTCTGATGCTTTAGCACCATGTAAATCATTAGGTTTTATTCTTAATGTAATATTTGAAAGTCTAGGAATATCTTTATTTTTTAATAATGACATTCTTTTATCAATAATTATCTTACCTTTATGAGAAAATTCCATTCCATATAGAAACATTTCATAGGAATCTATATTTGGGTGTGAGTGTTCTGTTATTAAATTATTAGGTTCACAGATAAATAATTGAACTTGATAAGGTTTTTTTCTATATAAAGTTATTCCTGCAATACCATCAATAAACATTAATGGATTATCATAAGGAACTTGAATTGTATTATTTTTTAAAAACCAATTTTTAAATTCTTTTAAATCGTCTTTATTTTTTATTGGTTTTAATGATGTCAGTTGCTTTAATTCCATATATTGCTGCTACGACTGAAACCCAAAGACCTACTATCCAATAAGGCATATCTTGAAGTTTTTCAAAAAATAAATCTAATTTTGTAGATATTTCAGGATCTTCTGCAAAGACTGAATACGCAAGTAATAAAATCGGCAGACTTAAAATCAATAAAACAAATTCATCTTTATAGTCATTCTTTTGATTTTCAAATACTTGACCTTTATATTCTATTTCACCTTTTCGCATTTTTTCTGAATGTAGAAGTTTAGCTTCTGACATATTTTCTTTAAATTTTTGTTTATCTGAATACAATTTTGCACCAGTTTTAATTCCCATACTTAATAAATTTAACCACATTATTTTATTACCTCATTACCCATTTTATCGAATGTATATTCCATTTCAGGTAATCCATTTTCATAAGACTTACCATCAAAGACTAATACTTGTTTTCTATTAACACCTTTTTCATTATAACTACAATGAATCCAACCACCATTTTTTTCTTTTGGATCATAAAATTCAAGAATCAGTTGGTCAAAGTCGCAATTATCTTTAATCCAATGTGCTACTTTTATATTTGCTATTCCATTAATCTCAAAATCTACAGCTTGACCTTTAGTGTGTTGACTCGAATCTGATGAGCCTAATTTTCTATTTACTTCTAATGATCTATAACCACTATTAATGATTACAGGCATTTCAAATTTTGCTCTTACAGGCTCTAATATTTCATAACATATATTTTCTAAATTCTTTACCTCTCCAGCACCTGGAATATTTGTTATTCCATTCCTAGTTGCTATCTGGCTCTTTGTCATTTCTTCTAACTTAAAATGCTTACTTAATTGCATGATTAAATCCTCCCAAATAATTGTATTATTATAGTACCCATACCTAACACTACCATCACAATCATACCTAAAACTACTCTTTCCAGTCTAGACATTTGAACTTTTAATTCTTTAATTTTTTCATTTGTTTCATTTTGCATAATTCTGCATAATTTTTCGTGATCGTCAATTCTTTGATGTGCTGTATTTGTAAATAATTTTTTTTTAGACATTATTTACTTCCACCAATGTAGCCACCAATAACTCCAATTAATCCTGTAACTGACATTTTCATTAATGTAATCACACTATCATCTACTGGTCTATTTTCTTTTAATGCTACAATATAATCTCCAACAATAATAGTACCTAATAAAATTAGAACACCACTTGTAATTAATAAAATTACTATGTCTTTAAAATTTTTAATCATTATCTACCTTGCCCTTTATATCTCTTTTGACTTTTTTGTCTTTTTTCATTTTTATTCTGACTCTTTTTATGAATCCCTCTTTTAGTTGGTTGGTCACGAACCGTAAATTCTTTGAATTTTTTAGCCATAATTTTGTTCCTATGTATATTTACCTATAAATTGATTTAATGTCGCTTAAAACGTCTGTATGGTCGATTAAACAGGTATATTTTGATAGTTTTAGTCCTTATTTAATGTTTTTTCTAGATATAGAATAAAGTCCATTGATTCTTCTTGTGCTTCCTTTACCCAATGCTTGAAAGGTTTTGTGTTTTGACTCATAGTCTTGCCAAAATTATCCATTCCCTCTTTGTGTCTGTCTAAATGTTTTTTAATGATCCTATTAACTATCGGATCAATAGTAATATTTCCTTTTAATGATTCTTCTAATTTACTTTTTATAAATTTATTAAGATTATTTAATTTTTGAATTTCTAAATCTTGTTTTAATATTATTTCTATTAATTCTTCTTTTGTTTTAGCTAAATGTATTGGTAAAAAAGAATCCATATTATAATTGTAACATAAGTTCTGTAAATTCGATAGCAACAACTAAAGCTAATTCTATTGCTAAAATAGTATGATAAATGTGCCAAACAACACTATTACCTTTTTTCTTTTTCATAAGACCTTTTAGCTATTGGTTTTCTTTCATAGGTTTTAATTCCTATGTGTTTTAATTCACTTGTTATATCTGTCCATATTTCTCCACCACATTGTTGCCATAACGCACAGAAATAAAAATCTTCTGATAAATATCTTCTAGTATTATCTTTATCTTCTAAAATACCTTGACCTTGTATTCCACAATCAAAGAAAGCATATTCCTTAATACCCTTAACTTCTTTTTGAGCATTAACTTCTGTAAGGTATTCTATTTGTGGATACTTTTTTAAAATAGTTTTAAAGACATCTCTTTGAATACACATAAAACCAGTTCCTGCATAATCACAAAGTTTATAACCATTTTCATTATCTTTAAAATTATATTTACCTAAAGGAAAATTAACACACCAACCTAAACTAGCATCTCCTTTTTCTATTTTATCATCTCTTTTAATTGGATAAGGTGCTGTGGATATTGGTTTATTTAAATTTAAAACTCTTATAAAATCATCTGGTGTAAAACTTATATCTGCATCTATAAAAAATAAATGAGTATGATCTGTATCTAAAAATTGTTTTACTAATTTGTTTCTTGCTCTTGTTATTAAACTATCTCTTAACCACATTATACTTATACCAATACCATTTTGTAATAGTATATCTCTTATAGAAATAATTGATGATATGGTTTCTAAATGTATTTTTGTATCAAAACTAGGAATACAAATTAATATAGATTTTTTAATTTTTTTTTTCACAAATTATATATTATAACCTAATAATATTTTTTGCAACTACTGGAAACTATAATACAGTTGTTGGTCTTATAAAAACAATAGAAACTTATAATACAGCAATAGGTTAAATTAGCTAATAAATATATAGGTAATTTAATAATACTGCTGTTGGTTATTTACTAACAACTGGAGTTTATAATACAGCAGTAGGTTATTATATTTTAATTAAGCTGTGTATGCTTTACCAGCAGTAATCGCAGAATTACTTGCTGTCATATCTTCGTCAGTCCAATAGTCTTTAGCAACCATAAGTTCTAAATGCTCAACATTTCTGTCAACTGCACTTTGTTTATCTTCTGCTGATTCATCTACCATTTTAGAACCATCAATAATACCATTGATTAATTCAACACTGTGTCCCATAGCTGTAAAGTCTTGTGCTATATCTTCTGCTGTTTTTATGTCTTCGCTCATTTTATTTATCCTATGTTGTTATTATTTTTTTATATTCATCAATAATTAATCTAGGTTCAACCATGTTATTTCTAGGGTCGCTATCGTTGAATTTTGTTTCTTCCCACTCATTTCCCATGTGAAACTGTAGGTTTTTATTATGTTCATAACCAAACTGTGTCCACCTTGTTGAACCCCAAATAACCACACCTTGTTTATTTGCTGATGGTGAGAAGTGTTGTAGGCAACTATCAATAGCTACAAAGCCTTCCGAATCTTTCAACATTTCATGTAATTGTGTCCAATGTAAATCGCATCTAATAGTATCATTATAATGAGGCTCATTAGGTAAAACACAGTTAATAATAGTAGTATCTTTATATTCTTCTCTCAACATATCGACTACTTGTTGAGCAAGATATGGTTGATAATTTCTATTTGGATTAATATTTGTGTATTGATTATTAGCATTAAAACCAGCTTGAGGTTGTCCACCAGAGAATTGAATCATTATGTATTTACCAATCTCATTCTTGGTTAGCCATTCTTTAACACTATCTTTATGATGCTCTGTATAAAGTTTAGGTATCATTGACTTATCATATTCAACACCATGATGTTCACAGTAGCTTTCAATAATATGTTGCTTACCAAATTGAAAATTAGATTTATAAGGTTCGCAGTAAAATATATTATCTGACGCCATTATTCTTGCGTCTTGCAAAGATAGTGTTTGTTCCAAAACTAATTTAACATCTGGATTACTTGCAAAGCAACCAATGTAAGGTGTGTATATTTGAACTTCTGATTTCTTTTTTAACTTAGGAATCAACGCACTAAACGCAGTACATTTACCAACTCCACCTTCGACAACATATGTGTTTAACATTATTTGTTTTCTAAAGTTTCTATTCTTGCTTTAAGTTCTTTGATTGCATTAATTAAGTACCAAGTTAAATTACTTGGGTCTACTGATTTAACTCCATTTGATTCTGTTTTAACTAACTCTGGTAAAATAGTTTCTATTTCTTGTGCAATAACACCTAATTGAATACCTTCTTTTTTTGCAACAGCTGATTTTGGATTTTCAAAATCTGTTATTTCATCTTCAGTTCTGTATTCAAAATTTCTAATTTGAATTTTATTAATTTTATCTAAACCTATGTTGTTATCAACAATGTTCTTTTTAATTCTTCTATCAGATACTGTACTCCAAGAAGCTGAATTATTTCCTTGATACATTCCACCACCATTTGGATTCATATAACCTGTGCTACTTCCTTTACCTGTTTGTCCTGTACCAATGACAATTTCTTGACTATCTCCAACAGCACTTGTAATAGAACCATGACCTATTATTACATTTGCATCACCTGTTGTTGTTGTTTTTCCAGCATCATTACCTAAAAAAGTATTATTATCTCCTGTAGTAACTGCTGCACCTGTTCCAAAAGCATAAGAACCACCAATAAAAGTGTTGTTGATTCCTGTTGTAAGTGCAGTACCAGCAAATCTACCAACTGCTGTGTTGTTATTTGAAGTTGTTTGTGAACCTAAAGCACCATGACCTATTGCTACACTATAACCACCTGTAGTAATAGCATCTAAAGCTAAAGCACCTACTGCTGTATTTTGTGTACCTGTTGTGTTAGCAGCCATAGCATCTCTACCTATTGCAACATTTGAACTAGCTGTTGTATTAGCACATAAAGCATTATCTCCTATAGCAACATTAAAAGTTCCTGTAGTAGTAAGTTTCATAGCATGGTCGCCAACTGCTGTATTACTATTACCAGTAGTGTGGGTACATAAAGCATTATAACCCACTGCTGTGTTAGCATAACCTGTAGTATTAGCTGCTAAAGTTTGTGCACCTATTGCTGTGTTATGGTTTGCTGTTGTATTAGAATCTAATGCGTTTTGACCAAGTGCTGTGTTTTGATAACCTGTTGTGTTAGCTTTTAAAGCATCTGCTCCAACAGCAGTATTATTATCTGCTGTAGTGTTTGCATCTAAAGCTAAAGCACCTACTGCAACATTACAAGTACCTGTTGTGTTAGCATGCAAAGCACAAACACCCATTGCTGTATTACATACACCTGTTGTAGTTAGATGACCAGCACATGTACCAAAGAAACTATTATTACTTCCTGTAGAATTTTTTAATCCAGCATATCTACCAAATGCTGTATTTTCAGAACCAGAAGTCAAACATCTAAGAGCTGCTTCTCCCATTGCTGTGTTACCACCACCAGAAATTGTACCATTACCACACATTGCATCTGCACCAACTGCTGTATTACTGCCGCAAAGAACATTATTTAATAGAGCATTGTTACCTACTGCTACGTTATATACACCTGTTGTGTTAGCTTTTAAAGCACAAGTACCTACTGCTGTATTTACAGTACCTGTTGTGTTAGCTGATAAAGAAAATGCACCAACTGCTGTGTTTTGTGCTCCTGTTGTGTTTGAATACATAGCACATTTTCCAACTGCTGTATTATTTGAAGCTGTTGTGTTAGAAATCGCTGAGTAATGACCTACTGCTGTATTAGAAGCACCTGTTGTGTTTGCTGTTAAAGCATTTAAACCTACTGCTACGTTATTATCTCCAGTTGTAAGTGCTGCCAATACTCCTGTTCCAACTCCAGTATTTCCGTCAGCAGAACTTAAAGTTCCTGTTGTAGAAGTACCTACTAATAAACTGTTTGTAAAATTTGCTCCACCCTGTTTAAAGGTTAGTCCAATATCTGAATCTATAAAATTAACTGTATCTGTAACTTGATTAAATGTAGCTAAAGTTATCCAAGCATCATTATCTGCATTACGCATATACCAATTATTAGTATCTGTTTCATACCACATTTGATAAGCATAAGTTGTGCTTGGTTCTGTAGCATTTGAGTTATTAGATACTATTGCTTGAAGTACAGAGTTTAAATCTGATCTGAAAGAGGGAAAGCCCTGATTCGCTATTACATAATCGTGAGTTGCCATAATTTTATATAAATCCTTTTTGTTCGTTTATCATATGTTTGTTAATTAATCAATAACCTTTTGCAATATAATCAAAAGTTCTTGATACTCCAGAGCTACTAGAATTAATAAATGCTACATCAAATCCTGTCGCAGTTTTATTGCTTAATGTATAAGTATCGCCAGAAGCCATATTTTGTACTGCAAAACCTAAAGCTGGAACTGTTAAAAATGCTTGTGTAAAAGTTACTGATTTAGTTCCTGTTCCTGATATGATATTATTACCTGATTCAATTCTATCTTCCATATCAAGTGTTACTGATAAAGCAGTTACAACTGGAGTTGCATTTCCATTAGCAGATGTCATAACCATTCTAAATTTATAATATCTTGCTAAATAATCTCCTACTACAAATGTTTGGAAAGGAGTATAAGTAGAATTATCAGAAGATATAGATATTTGTAATTCAGAAGAACAGTTTGCTTCTGCATCTCCATCAAAGTTTCCTAATCTTGCATCAAAAGTTCCAGTAGCACTATCAAAAAAATCATCTACATCAGTAACAGTTTGAACAATACTAGCAGTAACATTTGTAGTTATAACTGAACCAACATCAATAGTATCACTAAACTCGTATGTTCCTGAAGAATAAAGTTGTGAATTTAAAGTACCACTATCAAAATTTCTAGTAACATAACTATCAAAATTACCAGATGGAGAATCAAATAATTCTTGAGTATTTAAAACCAAAGCTGGAGTATCTGCAATATCATCAGAAACATAAATATTAGTTTTTGTTCCAGTAAAATTAGGATTTTGAGTAGATGAAGTTAAGGCATTATAATTACCTATACTATCAACAGCTACATAAACAGCAGTAGCATCAACACTTGGATTACCCAATTTATCCCTAGCTTTAATTAAATAAGCACCAGTCTTTGCAGGAACAACAACAGATGTTGCTGGTCGTGAAACCTTTTTAACCATTGGAACAGAGTTTGGCCAAGTAGCATTAGCTGTTACACCTGAATATCTTAATTCATAATAACTTAAATCTAAAACATCAACTGCGTCCCAACTTAAGAAAGCATCTAGTCCTACAATATTACAAGCAAAGTTTTCAACATTAGGTGGTGGAGCAGACAAACCAATAACAATATGACTTTCGGTTATGGTGGAAGAATTAACTCCATAAATATTAACACCTCTTGCTCTTACTTCGTAAGTTGCTCTATCAATTACATTAAGAAATTCATATTTAGTTCTAGCACCTCTACCAATTTGTTTAAAATCATCAGTAACAGCATTACCATCTGCATCAGTTAATTGTTTAATTTCTATTTCATATAGTTCTGTAAAATTATCCGTTGCCGCAGTTAATTCAATAACCAATTTTACTATTACAGTTCCATCATTATAAGAAACCAGTTCGTCAGTTAAAGTAATTGCTGTTGGTGCAGATACAGAAGTTGATTTAGGTAAGTTTGTAGCTTTACCACTTGATATGGTGGAATAATCGACTGTAGCAAAATCATAAACAGCACTTGCTATTTCTCTAAATTCTGTTGCTATTGATAAATTTCCATTAGACATGTCAACTTGGAAACCCCAATTAACTAATTGAAATGTTTTATTAGTCCAACCAAATCTTGCGTGAGAAATATTAACAGTATCTCCAATATTTAATTGAAAGGCTTCTAAATTAAAAACAGCACTAAAACTTATTTGTTGTCTTGCTTTTAATAGTTGAATTTTAGATAATCTTTGACACATTCTACTAGAGTTTGTAAAAGGATAATCAAATGTTCCATAAATTCTTTCACTATTATCTTCTGCTTCAAATGCAGAACTAGTTAAAAATGGATAATTTTGTGGTTGATAATCATTTGCTGGTTCAGAATAAACACCCTTGACAGCATTAAATAATTCTTTTTTACTTATTCTTGTATTAACTTGTAATCCACTTCTTAAATATATTTCATTAAGAGATACAGTTGGATTAGGATATGTTGCTGGAATAAGTTTAAATTGTCCATTAGAATAAACCATAAAACCACCTATAGTGGTTAGTAGATTTTCTATAATTATTTTAGGAGATTGTGATAATTGAAAACTTCCATTACAAGTAAATCTTTTTTCTGTTCCTGCTGGGTTTGCAACAGTAACACTTTCATCACAAGTATTTGCTACACTTTGAAAATTTGAATCATTAAGTTCACTTGATCCTGCTGACATTCCATAACGAGTATCAGTAAGATAATCTCTTATTACTAAAGATGGATTATCAGAAAAAGTTGTAAAATTAAATTTTTGTGTAGTGCTTCCTGAAACTGATGTTAAACTAATTGGAGTTCCTGCAAGGCAATTTGTATAGTTAGTTGCTAACTTTATTGTATTAGCATCTACTTTAATTACATAATAAGTCGTGCCATTACTTAAACCACCAATAGCAGTGTTGCTGTTAGTGTCATAAGTAGCCCTGTCAAAAGTAGAAAGCCCATGCGAAGAAAGGGTAATAGTGTTATTAGATGTAGATACAGTGCCAGAAGAAGCAGTAAAGCTAGTTGCTCTTGGATCATATAATTTTTTTCCTTTTAAGATTACTGATATATTTGGAACACCATTAGTATAAACATCAGAATCAAATGTTAATTTAACATATAAATATGTTTTACCACTAATTTTATGATCAGTAGTCCATTGAGTAACATCGGCTACCAAATTTGCGTCAGCTAACTGATCGTCATTACCTAAATGTTTTTTAATTAATAATTTTTCATAATATTGATCTCCACTTGTGGGAGTATAAATAGGAATACCATTGCTATCATTAGATAAAGTTTCTAAACTAACTATATCATCATTTAGATATATTGAAGAAATATCATCTACTTCATGACCAGCATAAATAATTACTAAATGTAAAAATTCATTTGTATCAGATGTTGTTTGACCATAAACTAATGTTCCCCCAACTCTTGTTGAACCATACATAATTCTATATGGTTGAGTTGGAGATTTAGATGTTATAGTTACGCCTGGTTGTAGAGATGTTCCAAAATTTGGTGGATCGACTTTTGGAGCCAATGCTTTTCCAACAGCACCCATAACTAAAGATGATCCAACTGCAACTATAACCTTTGCTAGCGTGGCATTAACTCCCATGCCAGTTAAATAACCAGTCAATTGAGGTGCATAAATAGCAACAGCTATTGTTAAAGCTAATTGACCTATATCACTTCCTAATACATCTGTAACAGTATCTACTACAGCATCACATTGAGTTAATTCTCCATAATATTCGTATGAATCTTCTTCAATGATATTATCATTTATATCATATATAATTTTATTATAAATTTTCATTCAACTCTCCATGCAGTAATGCAATCTTCTTTTAATCTTAAATTAATACCTTGACTCCAATTAAACATAACTTTATCTCCAAGACAAACTCCTAGAGTTCCTCCAAAATCTGCTTTATCAATTTTATAATATAAAATATCCCCTCGTTGTGCTTTACTAATATCTATTTCTTTAAAATTATTTTCTTTAGCAGTTTGTAATGCAACACTTAAAATATCTTTAGATTTTAATTTTTTTAAAAGTTTTTTTACCTCTTTTAAAGATTTATATTTTTCATCAAATACTTTTATTCCTGTTATAGTTTCAATACATTTAATTGGAAAAGTTAAACAATCATTCACTCCTAACTTAAATTCTTTTTTATTAATAGTTTCCTCTATAATTAATGCTAATT
>Ga0222655_1000270_pt1 | contig 26161 bp, 22 predicted proteins | sample AntAcemetagen423_FD_179857 | JGI IMG/M metagenome (GOLD analysis project Ga0222655, IMG submission 179857) | Saline water microbial communities from Ace Lake, Antarctica - #423 | ecosystem: Environmental > Aquatic > Non-marine Saline and Alkaline > Saline | place: Antarctica: Ace Lake... | reverse complement strand
CATCGGGTACTGTAAATGGCGACTTCTTAAGGTGTAGGTTAAACTTAAGATCACTTTCCTCAGCATCAATGGCATTCATGATTCGTTCAGATAGTCCGTTGAAATAACCAGCTTCAACTTGGAAGGGGTGCTTCTTAAGTTGTGGGTTGTCAAGAGGGTTGCTATCGTAATCTTTATTTTTCATTTTCTCTTTGATACTCAAAGTGTTAAAGGGTTTAATCTACACTTAAAGACTCTTCAACTTTTTTCACTGCTAAATGATAACTTGCTTTCAATGCACCGACACTTGTGCCAGTGATTTCAGACATTTCATCATACTTTAAATCGTCAAAATATCTCATGTTAAAGACTAACCGTTGCTTTTCGGGTAGCTTCACCAAGGCCTTCTGTAATTTCATTTGAATCTCGTCACCATCGATTTGTTCTCCATGGGTAAGTGTGTTTTCTAACTCGTGATAGACATCGTCAATAGACACCGAATGTCGTCTTTGTCGTTTTTTGAGGTAGTTGAGCGCCTCGTTAGTAGCAATTCTATAAATCCATGTAAATAATTGAGAGGCTTCTCGGAAGGTGTCTAAGTTCTTATAAACTTTGATAAAAACTTCCTGAACCACATCGTCAGTGTCATCATGTGAGATAAGAATCTTTCTTACATGCCAATAGACGCGCTCTTGGTATTCAGCTACCAAATTTTTGAAGGCAAAATCTTTGTTTGATGATACCCTAAACGCCTGAAGTATTTCTTTGTCTTCCAATTGGTGCTCTATTTCGTATCATTAGATGATTATTCAGACAAATGGTTTAATCACTGATTATTTAAATATAGTCATTCACTTATTAGTTGTCCTTTGCTGCTGTACTGTAAGGTTTATTTACAACTAATTACTAATTTAGTACCAATATAACTTACCATAAAAATGAGTATTGAGGAAGATATTAAGCAGGGTAAGAAGTTTGACAATGTTTATGAGAAGCTAATTGTGAATATTATGTTCACCAATGGCTGGATAGTTGATGAGCAGAGTAAGATTTTTAAACCCTATGGTATTACGACACCACAGTACAATGTCCTTAGAATTTTACGAGGTCAGTATCCTGATCCGTGTACTATAAATACTATTATTGACCGAATGCTGGACCGTATGTCCAACGCCTCTCGCATAGTCGATCGACTAGAAGTTAAAGGACTTGTGGAACGAACTGTTTGCAAGACCGATCGTAGGGCAAAGGATGTATTGATCACTGAGAAAGGCCTTGCGATTCTAAATAAGGTTGATAGCGCCTTACTTCTATGGATGAAGAAGTTAGAGTCAGTGACAAAAAGCGAAGCACATCAGATGAATGATGATTTAGATAAACTGAGGAGTATCTAAGGTTTTATCACGCTATATTTTTTCAATATTTCTAATACTCTTTTTAAAGGAAGTGCATTTATAGAATGCTCATCACGCCCCACCATTGTTTCGGCAGCAAATAAGGAATTGATGATTGCCTCTTCAGTGGCTTCAATGGTAGCCATAAACAATGGAGACATAGCATCATTCCTTAAGACATCACCTTTATCGAGTTTCTCCTTTGTTTGATAAGGGATTCGATTGTTTTCCGCAGTAGAGGCCGCTACTACATAGTCACCACTACCATTAGAGGCAATTCCTCCAGTTCGGGCTAAGCCCATCATTGCCCTTTTAGCCACTCGATCTAATTGACGAGCGTCTAGAGGAGCATCAGTTAATATCACTATCATACAAGAGCCATCACTTTTTTCGATAGCATTTTTGAAAGGGTATTGATTTAATTCTTTACCGATAGGAGCACCGTTAATACTCAATACACCTCCAAAGTTGGTCTGAACTAAAACACCTACTGTATACCCGCCAACAGATTTAGGCAGTTTGCGAGAAGAGGTGCCGATGCCGCCTTTAAACCCAAAAGCGACTGTTCCTGTGCCTGCACCAACATTGCCTTCTTTTACTGGTCCACTCTTAGCATTTTCAATGGATGTAATTACATCTGATTCAGTGACATGCATCCCGCGGATGTCATTCAAATAGCCATCATTGGTTTCGCCAACGACAGCATTCACAGATTGCACATTTTCGTTTCCCTTAAGACCTAAGGTATACTTTACTACTCCCTGGATTCCCATCGGAATACTCAGTGTATTGGTAAGTATAATTGGTGTTTCAAGGTTGCCTAACTCCTTAACCTGGCTTATGCCGGCTAGCTTGCCAAACCCATTACCGATGTAAATGGCAGCAGGTATTTTAGATTGGAATATATTTCCACTATGTGGAAGGATGGCTGTCACTCCAGTTCTTACATTTGTAGCTTTGATCAGTGTCTGATGGCCTACTTTAACTCCTGGTACATCTGTGATTGCGTTCAGCACACCGGTGTTCATTACACCTATTTCGATGCCATAATCTCGGGCTCTCTTTTTTTCTTGGGCCATTGATGAAAAAGTGAAGAGCAGGAGGAAGATTAGAATCAAAGTTTTCATACACCTAAAATAGTTAATTGGCTTTTCAATTTGTGAATAGCTAAACAGTTCAGTAGTGTTTTGTATCTATTGTTCATTAGTCAGCAAGTCAGAACATTTTGTTATCTTCCGTTTCAACCTTGTGACGCGCTATGAAAAATAATACCATAAAGCTCTCGCTTTACATCAACTACTTCGTTTTCGCTATTCTGCTAAACAGTGTTGGTATTGTGATTTTAAAATCACAAAACGTTTATGGTGTTGATGAAGTGCAGGCCAGCGTGCTTGAAGCTTTTAAAGACCTTCCTATAGCCATTGTATCCTTTATAATCGCCTCCTTTTTGCCCCGAATTGGCTATAAAAAGGGGATGTTAGCCGCTCTAGCTTTGGTGTCGTTGGCATGCATAGGAATGTATTTTGGGAATTCTTTTTGGACGGCTAAGTTATTATTTGCTACGGTAGGAGTAAGTTTTGCTGTAATCAAGGTTTCAGTATATTCTGTAATCGGTTTAGTTACAAATGGTCCGAAGGAGCATGGCAGTCTTATGAGTAATATCGAGGGCGTTTTCATGTTTGGTATTGCCTTGGCCTACTTTTTATTTCCAGCATTCAATACCGAAGGTGAGCCCAATGCTTGGCTGAATGTTTATTGGCTATTAGCCGGTCTATCGATGCTATCCTTTCTATTCTTGCTCAAAGCTGATTTTAACGAGGGGGGAGAAGTTCCCGGGGCGAACATTAAAGAAGACTTTGCTCAAATGTTCAGACTCATAGCAAAGGTGTTGGTGATTGTCTTTGTTGTTTCTGCTTTCTTATTCGTAATGATTGAGCAAGGAATAATGACTTGGTTGCCAACATTCAATGAAAGAGTACTGGAGCTACCCGAAAATGTCGCTATTATGATGGCTAGTATATTAGCCATCAGCTTAGGTGTCGGCCGAATTCTTGCAGGTCAATTGGCTAAAAGGTTTTCGTGGGTATGGGTATTGACTGTATGTATTTTTGCCTCTATGGCTGTGGTGATCTTTATATTACCCAAAGCAGTGAATGCTGATATCGGCTTGGTAGAGACACTAGCGGACGTGCCACTTATAGGTTATGCTTTCCCTCTGGTTGGTTTATTTATAGCACCTATTTACCCACTTTTGAATTCTGTAGTGTTGAGCGCATTGCCAAAGAAATTGCATAGTCCAATGTCGGGCTTGATTATTATTTTCTCCGCTTTAGGTGGAACCTTGGGTTCTAGAATAATTGGTATTCTTTTCAAAGAGCTAGGTGCTGACCAGGCATTTTCGTACACTCTAATTCCGATGAGCTTACTATTGGTCGCCCTATTCTTCTTAAAGCGACTTACAGCTAAAGAAGCGGCAGTAGTCAATTAAACCATTGTTGTAAATTGAAGTCCAACTGCGAAATTGTTTAATGAATTTTTTAACAATACCATATATGAAGAATTTGATTAAAACATCAGCGACCCTGTTTACCGTCTTATTGATCAGCAGTGCATTCGTTCCAAAGGGATTTGGTCCGATAACTCCTGAGAATCAAGGTGATGCTGGCATTGAAATAGCAGGAAAAGTCAAAGAGATTATTGAGGCAAAATGCATGAACTGTCATAAGCCTGATGCACGAAATGAAAAGGCCCGTGAAAAATTGCAATGGGTGAAGGTACCAGAGATGGATCAAGAAGAACAAGAGCACCTAATTGCTGAACTGTTCGAAACGCTTGAAGAAGGTAAGATGCCTCCCAAAAGAACAGTTGAGAGAAGACCTGAAATGAAACTCACGGATGAAGAAACCAAGATACTAATGGCTTGGGTAGAAAAGGAAGATAAACGGTTAAGGGGTAAATAACCCCTTATATCTCTCTTATCAAGTCGAGCAAACCTGCATTCTTTCCTTTAGGTCTTACCACCATCATAGGAATATCATTATTGTACTGAATCAACTGTTCGGCACGACTTCCAATGAATAGTGCTGTGGTAGAGGTACGGCCCTTTACACCAATGAATATTGCACCAGGTTGATTCTCATGAGCAAAGTCGATAATATCAGTTACTGGATTGTCATTTGTATCCAATGAGTAAACTACATTCATATTGACGCCTTCATGATCAATCTCAGACATGAAGCGCTTATAATCCTTTTCGGCATTCTTTTTCATCACTTCAGAAAACTCATCATAAGTCTTTCCAGAATAGTGATACCCACCAGGTACTGTGAATACGTTCTGGCAGATGATTTTTACATTATCATACCTTCTTGCCACTTTGATGGCCTCTTCCATGGCAATTTTAGAATGCACAGAAAAATCACATGGTACATGAAGGAGGTCGGTGCTTGGTTCAATACCCTCAGGAATGATAAATAATGAACAGGCAGCTCTTCTTGCCAATCGATTTGATAATACACCTCCACCGATAAAGTCCTTATGTCGTCCCATGATAATGAGATCGATATCGTTCTTTTCAACAAATTTTAATATTGCTTTTGAAGGAGCGCCTTCTTTTATGTGTATTTCAGAAATGTCTATCAACTTTTTAGTCAATACACTCTTGGCAAGCACTTCGATCTTGTTCTTACGCTCGGCAATTGATTTGTCTTTGATTTCTGGAAACTCTTTCAACACATCATCAGGGATTTTCATCTCACTGATGCTATTGAAAAAATGTATTTCCTTGGTTTCGTTCGTGGTGGCGATGATTTCTAGAAACTTCAGAAGGGTTCTATCCGCATCTGAGGTATCCATTAAAACCATTATCTTTTCTCTAGAAGGCATATGCTTAAAAAATTCGATACAAAACTAACACTTCTTTTGCTTTGAAGATTGAAGGTGACATGAAATTAGTGAAATCGAATTCTAAATAATAACAGTCTCTGAATTAGATTGTTGCATTGATCACATCGACCAACAACTCCATCTGCTCCTTTGAGTGTGTAGGGAAGGAGGCAATTCTGATCTGTTTATTCTTGTAAGCGCCATATCCATTGCCTAATACGAAACCTTTTTGAGCTAAACTTTCTAAAATCTTACTCGAATTTCCTGTTGTATTAGCCACGGTAATGGTCCTAGATCTTAACTTCCTATCGCTAACGAAATGTTCGAGTTTAGGATGATTCTCTACCAAATGGTTGAGTAAAGCAGCTTTATAGTCAGATTCACGTCTAATTACATCAATTCCTTTTTCTAACATATCTCTACTCACTTTAGCGAGCAGAAAGATGTTTAGTACGTTTGCTGTGAAAGTTGTTTGAAGTTTCAAACCATTTTTCAACAGGTTAGGTAAGGCCTGATATGACCCGATCGAGTGGCCTAAGGCTAACTTTTCTGCTGCTTTCTTTATAGCCCTTGGGCTAACAATCCAAACGCCTAAACCAGCAGGTAGTCCAAAACACTTTTGAACTGAGAAGTAGACACTGTCAACTTGAGTGAAATCTAAATCCAATACTGGTAGAGCAGAAACTCCATCCACAGCGATTAAAGTATCAGGATGACTTTTTCTGATATTATAAATGTCTTCTTGTGGAAATGATACCCCGGTGCTTGTTTCGTTAAGGGCTATAGTAATGAGCTCAGTATCTTTTGGTATTAAATTGGGGCTAGTGTCGGGTAATTCACCAAAAGTACTTTCTGATTTTTCAGGCTTTAGACCCCATTTAACAGCAAAGTCGTAGAAGCGATTAGAGAATGCTCCCATGCAATAATGGAATGATTTTTCAATGACCAAATTCTGTAGCTGTCTTTCCCATATTTCTGTAGCTGAACTTAAAAAGAAGACTTGATAGTCTTCGGGAATGTTCATTAGGTCCTTGAGGTTGTTCACCGCTTCAGCATAGTAACCTTCGGCTTGGGAGCTTCGGTGGTTAATTTCCATTACCTGTGCTCTAGAAGCTTGCTTCAAGTGTTCTTCTACAGTGAAGTATAGCGTGGAGGGACCAGGGGTAAAGAAAATCTTTTTAGGCATTTAGTTCGGCTTCTTTAAGTATCGCAACATGTTTTTCGTAGTGCTTTTTCACAAAAACGAAAAAGTAAATCAACGGGAACAAAAGTATGACTCCCGAGGCAAAAAACATATTGGCCAAGCCATAATACTCTGCTATGTAGCCAAGTGATATCGAGCCAGCTGCAATGCCTAAGTCTACAGCAGAAAAGAAGGTGGCATTCGCAGCGCCTCTACGTTCTAGTGGCACCATATTGAGTGCCATCGTCTGAATGGTTGGCATAATGATGCCATTCCCTATGCCTACAAGGACTCCAACTGTCATGAATTGCCAGAAACTATCCACATAGCTAAACCAAATAAGACCAATAATGGTGACGGTTAAGCCAGCAAAGACGAGCATTGATGGTCCGTGCTTATCCATTATTTTCCCCACAAATATCCTTGCCAGTCCAACACCAACGGCCATAAAAATAAAGAATAGTGAGCCTTGCTCGATGCTGAGCTCTTCGCTGTAGAGTAGTATGAAAGAGAAGATGGCAGCATAAGGGAATGCTCCTGTAAACATGACAATGGCGATTCTGTTAACTCGCTTGTCGAACATCTTTGATATACCAATCTTGGTTTCTCCAGTTTTGATCTTTGGAATCTTAATGAAAAAGGCAAGAATTAGAGCCGCAACAGCAAAGCCAAATGAAATAGTGAAGAGGTTAGAGAAGTTGTTTTGTCCCATGATTTGATCTCCAGAAAATGGGGCAAGTGCGATCGCCAAGGTCATCGCCAGGCCAAAGTAACCAATGCCTTCGGCTCTTCTACTTTCGGGAATGAGGTCTGCAGCAATTGTACTTCCTCCAGTAGTAATAATGCCCCATGTAAATCCATGAAATATTCTAATGACCAATAGTATATAGAAAGTGGAGGAGTAATGATAAAGCCACATTAAGACGGTAAACAATACCAGCGCGATCAGGTATACCGACCTTCTGCCGTAGGCGTCTAGCACATAGCCACAGAATGGTCTAATGGCCAATGCTGATGCTGCATACACTCCAATGATCCAACCAATCTGATTTTTCTTTGCCCCAAGCGCTACTTCTGCGTAAGTAGGAAGGGTAGGTAGAAGGAAGTAGAAGGCCGAAGCCATCAGAAAGTAGGAGGTAAAGTGCAAGATGTAATCTCGCGTTAGAATTTTGTCAGCAGGTATACTCAAGGTCTATTATTGATCTCCAATAAAGGATGCAAGCTAAGAAATTATATACCAAATACCGATTTGTGCATTTTTCCGATTAGACGTTATTGTTAATTAAAATGTAACATTAATTCTTGTTGAAAAGAGTTTTTTGAAACCAAACACCTGTTATGTTTGTATGTAATACACAGTTTTGATAAAGATTTCCCATTTGAGCTTAGACTAGTTTTCGAACTTTACAATTATAAATCAAATACCGGGTGAATCCCTCTCAAAACAAGGCCTCACCCCGACTTGTCGGGGCCTCGTTCTTCGGAAAAGGATAACAGTGGACTGTTGCGAGTCTAAAGGATAGCCTAAATCTTGTCTTACATAGAGGTTCGAAAGACCTTTAGGCTTGAATTGGGATAATATAGAAGCCTCGACTTTGTCGGGGCTTCATTCTTTCCAATCAATAAGAACATCTCTTAGCGTTTCCACTACCTGATCTACATTCTCTTTAGAGAAACAAAGAGGGGGTTTTGACTTAATGACAGAATCATAAGGGCCATCTGTGCTTATTAGAATTTGTTTTTCCCTGAAGGCGTTCTTAATATGTTGTGCTAGTTCTGTATTAGGCGTGAGTGATTCGTTCTTAATGAGCTCGATTCCGATAAACAGACCAGATCCTCTGACATCTCCAATAACAGGGAAATCTTTTTGTAGTTCCCTCAGACTAGCCATATGATAGTCCCCAACGATTTTGGCATTTTCTTGTAACTTTTCATCTTCTATCACCCGTAATACTGCTTTACCTATTTCACAGGAGACTGGATTACCACCGAATGAGCTAAAGAATTCCATACCGTTGTCAAATGAGTCAGCAATAGCGTCTGTAGTGACCACGGCCCCCATTGGATGTCCATTGGCTATCGGCTTACCTAATACCACAATGTCCGGGATGACATCTTGCATTTCATAACCCCAAAAATAGTCGCCTAGTCTTCCGAAGCCGGTCTGAACCTCATCGCTGATGCAGACACCTCCTTGACTTCTAATGTAGCTATACACTTCCTTTAAGTATCCCGGGGCGAGCGGTACTTGCCCACCACATCCTACCACAGGTTCGCTAATGAAAGCAGCAATTTCTTGATTTGAGTGCTTTAGGGTTTCTATGAACTCATTGGCATAAGAGCGACCAGTTTCATTGGAACTACCTTTGAATTTACCCCGATAGGTGTCAGGAAGGGTGGCTTCAATAATGTTGTCGTCTTTTCCTTTACCACCAGAGCCGTTGTATTTATAGTGACTTATGTCGATTCCGATTCTTGTGTTGCCATGATAGCCATGCTCCATGACTGCAATAGTCTGTTTATGCGTGAAATTTTGTGCAAGTCTGATCGCTAAATCACTCGCTGCACTTCCCGAATTCACAAAAAAAACTTTCTTAAGAGAGTTGGGGAACTTGGCTAAAAGTAGCTCGGCATACTCATGCAGCGCATCGTAAATATATCTTGTATTGGTGTTTAAATGTCCAATTTGCCTTTGCGCAGCAGCGACTACTTCAGGGTGTTGATGTCCTACATGGGGGATATTATTATAGGCGTCTAAATAGGTATTACCATAGCGATCGAACATGTATTGGAAAGCAGCACTTTCCATGTAAATCGGATTCTTATAACTAATAGATAGGTTTGATCCAGTGACTTTCTTTCTCTTTAAAATAGCGTGCTCAATTGTATCCATTGCTGGCTTTTCAAAACCAGCTGCTTCGTAGAACTTGTTTTTAGCTAAGGTTGGGTTGATTGTAATCCATTGATTCAATAGGTCCCATGCTGGTTTTTCGCTTATGGTAATGTATTCGCTGTCAGGTTGAGAAAGCTTCTCTTGGGCTGATTTACAAACACTCGTAATTAGCCTTCCCGCGATTAAGTAGTATAGTAGATTAAGCTCTTCTTTCTCAATAGGTAGCTTTTTGTGATAACCACTAATGATTTTACATGCCCATTTTAGTGGTTCATCTTTGCCGAAAATTCCATAGACAATAGTTATAGCCAATTCATTGATTAAGGCCGTATAAACGGAGTCACCGAAATCTATAATACCAGTAACTTGATTTTCATGGGTCAGAATGTTCCAGTCATTTCCATCATTATGGATTACAGATTGGCGTAATTCTGAAATTTTTGGGTAAACATTTAATTCCCATTGTATGAAAAAGTGCTTTACAAGCTTTTTTTGAGAGGGATCTTGAATATGATCAGCTAGCCGCTTCACTAAATTTAGGTGCTGCAAGTCCCATTCTAATCTTCGACTTTCAATGGCAGTGTTTCGGAAGTCCATAAGGGATAAATCAATATCAGCCATGAAACTTCCTAATGACTCAAAAAGCTCCAGTGTATGAGTTGCGTCTGCTAGGAATCTACCTTCTACGAAGGAGAGGAGGCGATAAATCCTATTGTCATGAATGGTAATTGCGTTATCATAGTTGTTGGCAACAGGCTGAGACACCTGCGATTTACTCAAGTGAGTCAGGCGACCTATAAGCTCATTTTCAGCTAGTATCTCTTCGCGCGTGATACTTGAATCCTCATAAACCTTAAGCACGAAAATTCCTTGATCTGAAGTGACCTGGTAGTTTTCGCTGACATAGCCGGCCATCGGCTTCAATGAGCACTTTGTGATACCGTAATTATCTAGAAGAATCTGCTCCATGATGTTTGAAGATAGTAAGGTGCTCGAATTGAATGACTCAAAATGGATAAAAAAAGCACGAACCTTAAAGGATCGTGCTTTCAATAATATTCTTAGGTCGACTTACTGACCTTTTTCGTAAAGTATCTCTCCGTGAATAATGGTCATGGCCACTTTCGTATCCAAAATTTCCATTTCAGGGACTGTCATAATATTCTTGTCAAATACAGTGAAGTCAGCCGCTTTGCCTATTTCTATTGAGCCTTTAAAATCCTCTTCGAACTCACCAAAAGCAGCGTCCAAAGTGAATGACCTTAGTGCTTCATCTCTAGACATTGACTGATCGGCCTCGAAACCTCCTTCAGGAAATCCATCTAAAGTCTTTCTAGCAACTGAAGCGAAGAAAGATGGTAAAGGATCCACTGGTTCAACTGGAGCATCCGTTCCATTGATGATTTTTGCACCAGACTGTAATAGCTTCTGCCATACATAAGCGCCTTCTTCAATTCTTGCTTTACCTAGTCTATCAATAGCCCATGGCCTATCAGAACTCATGTGCACTGCTTGCATCGCAGCGATAACGCCCATTTCGCCAAAGCGAGGAATATCATCTACATTAAGGTGCTGAGCGTGCTCAATTCTGAATCTTACGTCTTTAGAGTTAATGTTTGGGAATTTCTTAAACGAAGTCTCATAACGGTCAAGAATTTCTCTGTTTGCTCTATCGCCAATGGCATGTGAACAGACTTGAAAACCTGTAGCCAAAGCTTTCTCAGATACTGAATTGACAGTTTCTATTGGTAGCGTCTCATGTCCATAGTGGTCTGCACGATCGGTGTAGGCTTCTAGCAGCCAAGCACCTCTTGGGCCTAACGCACCATCGCAGTTTAGCTTGATAGAACGAACGGTTACCATATGGTCAGGATCTACCATTGGGCCTCTTTCATACCACTGTTCTAATAACTCTGGTGAACGGCCAGTTAGCATCACATATTGACGAACCTTTAATTTACCTTCGGCCTTAAATCTTTGAAGTCTATCAATAAATGCTTGTCCTGAACCAGCATCATGAAAACTAGTAATTCCTTTTTCCAAAAGTTCTTGGATAGCCAGTTCTAGTGCTTGATCAGCACGTTCAGGAGTCTCTTGTGGTACAAGTCTACCTACTAAAGAAGAAGCTCTCTCAGTGAAAACTCCCGTTGGATTGCCCAATTTGTCTTTAATGATTTCTCCTCCTTCTACTTCTCCAGAAAGGCTTTCGGTGCTCAAACGATTAACTCCAGCCATTTCCATGGCTTTAGCATTAGCGAAAGATGCGTGTCCACTAGCATGTCTTAGGAAAACAGGGTTGTCAGGGCTTACAGCACTCATGTTATCATGCGTCTGGAAACCTTTTTCCATTACATCTGGCTTCTCAATCCATTTGTCTTGGTGCCAGCCACGTCCTGTGATCCATTGTCCAGGTTCGGCTTTTGCAACGGCCTCAGCAACTTTTTCTACTAACTCATCATATGTCTTCACATACATTAAGTCTAGCTCAAGCTTGTTATAGCCGATACCCATGAGGTGGGCATGTGATTCGATTAGTCCTGGTGTCATAGTCATGCCGGCCAAATCAACGATTTTAGTGTTTGAACCAGCCATTTCACTGATCTCTTCGGTAGTTCCAACCGCTTTGATCATACCATCAGTGACAGCAACGGCTTGTACCATAGAGTTGCCAGCATCCACTGTATACACCTCGCCATTAATGAAGATAGTATCAGGACCTGTTTTAGGGGAGCAGGCTTGCGTAAATAGCATCGCTGCGATTGCAACTAAAGATAAAAGTTGCTTGAGTTTATTGTTCATAGTATAAGGTTTCTATTTGTGCTAGAAATTAGCACATTTCAAGCTTTTGCACAATTGGAACTACACTAAGAAGTAACTAAGAACTTTTAACGGTAGTTTTTAATAGAGGACTCTAAATTTAATGGTATGCTCGATCTTCTTGAGCGTCTTGGCCAAGTCTTTATCATAGGCTTTATCGATGTCAGTAATTACATAACCTATTGATTCGTTTGTCTTCAAATATTGTCCGACAATATTCGCTTCATGAGTAGCTAGCACTTTATTGATTTCTGCTAATACGCCAGGTCTATTCAAGTGAATGTGTATGAGCCTATGGGCATTGTCAAGAGGAGGTAATGTCAGGTTGGGAAAATTCACGCTTAAGGCTGTGTTACCGGTATTGATGTAGTCCATGATCTTTCCTGGAACGAAATCACCTATATTTTCCTGAGCTTCTTGAGTGCTTCCTCCAATGTGAGGGGTTAAGATCGTATTGGGTAAGCCTATCAATTCGGATTCGAAAGGATCGTTATTGCTTTTTGGCTCTTCAGGGAATACATCTACTCCAGCACCTCTAACCTTACCACTCAATATTGCTTCTTTTAGTGCCGAGATTTCTACCACAGGACCTCTCGCCAGATTTAAGAATACAGCCCCATCCTTCATCATTTCAAAATGCTCCTTGCGGAAAATATTCTTGTTTTCAGGTCGGCCATCTACATGTAGAGAGACGACATCAGATTGCGCTAAAAGTTCTTTTAATGAGTCGCATTTAGTCGCATTTCCTAAAGCCAGACGTTCCTCTATATCATAATAGGATACGTTCATCCCCATGTTTTCAGCTAGCACCGATAGTTGGGCACCAATATTTCCATAGCCAACTATCCCAAGCTTTTTGCCTCGGATCTCATAACTATTTGTTGCCGTCTTAGACCACTTGCCTTGATGCATATCGCTGCTCTTATCAGAGACACCTCTCATAAGCATGATAATTTCAGCGATTGCTAGTTCAACCACAGATCGGGTGTTGCTATAAGGCGCATTAAATACTGCTACACCCTTTTTTACAGATGCCTCTAAATCGACTTGGTTAGTTCCAATGCAGAAGGCTCCAATGGCCATCAATTTGTCTGCATGCTCAAGTACTTTAGCCGTAATCTGAGTTTTGGAACGGATACCTAATACGCGAATGTCTTTAATCTTTTCGCATAATTCATCTTCATCCAATCCTGCTGGATAGCTTTCTACGGAAAAGCCATCTTCTTTGAGTTTGGCTAAAGCCTTTGGATGAACGCTCTCCAGTAAGAGCATTTTGATTCGATTCTTAGGGTAAGATAGGGCTCCACTCATGTTATTATGGAATAAAAATTCATCAAAACTAGGGGCAATGTGATCGGCATGAGCCTTAACACTGTCCCTTTCTATATTTTCGGTATAGGCATAAAAAGTATTGGCAGCGCCAGCTTTTCTCACCTCGTAATCAGTGTAACCATCACCAATCATGTGGACATTACCCTCAAGACTAAGTTGCTCGATTTGCTTGACTTTCCCACCATTGGAAGACAATACATTGTCTCTGTTAAAGTCGATAATGTTACCATCATCATCGAATACAAAATCATTTGCAAATACATGCTCGGGTCGAATCCCCAGTTGTGTCACTACAGGAACGATAAACTCTTTGAATCCATTGGAGACGATAAAAGTGTTTGCCGCATTAACCTCAAAGAATGTCTTATTTCGACTAATTGATTTGGAAACCAATTGGTTCAATCGTTTAACTAATTCTTCGATATGAGATTTATGCGCATGTAGTATGTTAATTCTTGATTCTAAAGATTCTCTAAGAGACATTTCTCCAGCCATTCCTCGATCTGTGACATCTTTGATGAGCTGAAGTCTCTCTTCCCTTTCTGGGTGATGGGCAAGAGATATTTCTCCTAAAATATCGAGCGCTTCTACCTTTGTGAAGGTGCTGTCAAAGTCTATTACAAAATGTTGGACTTCTGATGTGGTTTGATTCATTGATCGCTTTGACTAAAAAGTGCTCTGCATTGATTGCCAAAAATCCCAGCAATTCCAGCGGCTAATCCACCAACTATTCCTGTGACTAAAATGAGTAAAGCAGCATTTCCTCCGAGCGGTAATAGCACTGCAATTTTCTCGGCAAGAATAAAATCGTTAGTACTGCTCAACAACCATGCATATACTATCCAAAATACGGCTATTGCCAAGAACGGAACAACGAAAGCAGAGGCTTTTCTTAAGCGAACGATTGCACCAGATAAGAAGGCCGCTAACATGATGGACCACCATGGCAACAATAGTGAAAACACAAGAGCTAGCGCGATAGTCAAAAGGAAGTTAGATAAGAAGCTCTTCATTGTTTTGGAGTTAAAGTTTGAGTGAATATGATGCCATCTTTGGACGATTCATCCTGCATAAAGAGGATCTCTAGATACTCACCAGCAGCCCATTTGTCAATAAAATCATCATAGTATTTACTGCCCGGGTTACCTGATTGTCCACCAGGGTAAATGCCAAAGGCTTTTGGTGGGTCAGACATTTCGACAATCATGCGCCAGGATGGGCCATGATTTCGGCTTGTGGCATTTATGATCCCACTATTCCCTCCTATCGGAAGGTTAAATCTCGATAGGGCAGGGAGGGCTTGCAGTAGGTGACCTACATAAGTCGATTTATATTCACCCCAAGCATAATCTCCATTTCTAGCCTTCCATGATTTGATATCTGCTGCTGCTTTTTTGAAGCTTAATAGAAAAAGGTCCGAAGCCGTTTCAACTTCAGGAGTTTCCAATATGTCCATGAATTTATCATTCGGATTATTCTTCAATAAGTGGATGGTTTGATAGGCAAAAGGATTAGGCATATCATTTTCATCTTCGGCCATTTCATCCCAAACCATGTTACGAATTTGAATCCACCAGCGCTCCCAAATGGTTGCTCCATTTTTATCTATTTCATTGTAATAATCCCAGGCACCGACTTCACCCAATAACATTTCTTCCTCAGAATTTAGCTGAGTGATGTCAAGGTTTTGAATCATATGGGGGAGCAGTTCGGATGCCTTCAGGTTGTAATTGTTGTTATGAAGGTCTTTAAAGTCTTGAATGTCAAATTTCTCCTTCGACCTGAAGAAATCATTAATGACTCTATTCCGATAAGCCTCATATCCGTCATTGAATACATAGTATGGGTATGCTTCATCAGTGGGATGTTGATTCGCTGAACTCACAAACCCGCGTTCAGGATTTTTGACGTGTGCATTGTGCTCTTGTGGAATAAACCCTGGCCAATCGTGTTCAGGATTATTTCCATCCATCAAGAACTTCCCTTGCCCTTTCCATTTATTAGGGAATTTTCCTTGAACCCAAAGTGCGATATCGCCATCAGCAGAAGCGAAAATGAAATTTTGAGCAGGCGCCACAAAGTGCGTTAAAGCAGCCTCATATTCTTCATAGTTCTTGGCTTTGTTAAGCTCAAGTAAGGTTTGTTGATTATTTCCACCTAAGTGACCAGCCCATTTCATAGCATAGCCGACAAGTTCTTCATTATCAGTAAAACTCGCATCGTAGGTCACTGGTCCGTGATGAGTATATACAACAGTATCGTAGAAGGTTTTTTCTCCACGAATGCCGATCTCTTCTATTTTCTTGGTTGTTGCTTTCCATTGATCATTATGCAAATACTCATTTCTAGACTCGTCTTTAAACTGGATTTTGTACCAGTCTTTCACATCGCGAGTAGCATTCGTTACTCCCCAAGAGATGTCATTGTTGAAACCGATCACAATGCCTGCCGCACCAGGGAGTGTCACCCCGAAAGTGTTTTTCTCAGGAGTAGCCAATTGCATCGCATACCAAATAGAAGGTAGATTTAGACCTAAATGTGGATCGTTCGCTAAGATCGCGTTTCCAGAATAAGACTTATCAGGCCCGACTGCCCAGTTATTACTTCCGTTATCAGGATGTGGTTTTGGCAAAAGCCCGGAAACATAATCTAAAGGTGACTTCCCAGCTGGGATGTCAGGTGAGCTTACTTCGCCAAAGTCACTCCAATCTCTTTCAGATGGAATCACCGGGTCATTGATATCATAGAAATCAGGAAAGAATAGGTCGAATCTCTCTTTTCCATATTTCTTTAAAAAGTTCGTGTATTCCAAATCAGAATCACCACCAGCCAGCATATCGGTCATGTACATCAGCAGTAGCGCTGTCTTTTTTAAAGTCCATGGTTCTGGAGAATAATCTAGCAGTTTGTATTCCAAAGGGTAGTCAGCTGGAGAAAGTGATGATATATAGCTGTTAATTCCGTCACGGTAGGCCTCAAGGTTTTTAACCAGCTCAGGAATCTCTTTCATTTTTTCTAGCGCATTTTCAGCACCGAAAACCATTCCTTTTCTTCGCTGTCCACGATCAAAGCTTATCGCATCGCTTCCTACTACTTCGGATAAACGACCGGCTGAAGCATGTGTCTGAAATTCCAACTGCCAAAGACGATGTTGAGCGGTAATAAATCCCTGAGCCCTATACAGGTCTAAGTCGTTCTGAGCAAACACATGAGGTATAAGGGCTTCATCGTAATGCACATTTACGGGTGCTGTTAAACCATCCAATTGGCTTAAGTCTTTAAAATCTTCAGTAGATCGCTCATTTTGCCATATGCCAGTATATGGATTTAAAAATTTACCGATAGGAGGTATGGATCCAAATTTGGTATTGAGCCCGTAGAATATTGCTACTGAAAATAGTAGCGATAAGATAAACTTGAATTGCTTCATAGTGCTGAATAGAAATATGGAGGTGAATATAATAAATTAACCAGCGCCACATTTGATTGAAGTATCCAATTCTTGATCAATCAAAAAGTATCCCCAGAAGTACTAATTCGGGTTTCCGTTAAGATTGTCATTCCTGTAAAACCAAAAATCTATATTTGTGTCAAAGTGGAATTTCCTTTTACTTTTGTTTAAATCATAATATGAAGAACATATCGCCTGAAATTTTCGCAAAGGCAAAGCAAATCAAGGTGATCATCTTTGATGTTGATGGAGTACTGACTGATGGAGGTATTATTTATGATAATACAGGCATGGAGTACAAGCGATTCAACGTTAAGGATGGTCAAATCATTAAATACCTGAGGCAGTTTAATATCCTGACGGGTGTTATCACAGGCAGGGATTCTCAAGTGGTAAGGAACCGTTGTGAAGAGCTGAAAATTGATTTCCATTATCACGGGATTGAAAATAAGATTGAGACCTTTCAGGAGGTTCTTAAAAAGCATGGGCTTTCTAGACAGGAAGTGGCCTACGTTGGTGACGACATCAATGACTTACTAATTCTGACAAGGTGTGGCTTAAGTGCTACGCCTGCTGACGGGCACAAGGCAGTTAAAGAGAGAGTAGATATAGTGACAAAGGCAGAAGGTGGTAAGGGTGTGTTGAGAGAATTGGCAGATGTAATTCTTGAGAGCAAGGGTCATTATGAAGAAATAATTAAAGGGTTAACGACTGATGGAAATATTTAAAGAAGGTTTTCAGATTACGGATGAAATATCACTCGGTAAAGGTAAAATGGTTTTGTTCTCAGGGCCTTGCGCCATCGAGAGTTATGAGGTGTGTGCAAGGGTTGCGGAAAGCTTGAAAGAAACTTGTGAACGGCTAGATATTCAGTATATATTTAAGGCATCATTTGACAAAGCCAACAGAACTTCTGTAAATTCATACAGATCAGTAGGGTTGGACGAAGGGTTAAGCGTACTAGACAAGATAAGACGCGAGTTTGACCTTCCAATTGTCACCGACATTCATGAAGCTAATCAAGCTAAACCTGTGAGTGACGTGGCGCAAGCATTGCAAATCCCCGCTTATTTATGCAGACAAACAGACCTATTAGTGGCAGCAGGAAATACAGGTAAAACGGTGAAAATCAAGCGAGGACAGTTTATGGCACCTGAAGATATGCAGTATGCAGTTAACAAGGTAAAGTCAACTGGAAACGACAAAGTTTGTCTCACTGAAAGAGGTGCTTCCTTTGGTTATCACAACTTAGTGGTTGATATGAGAGCCTTACCGACAATGAGACAATATGCACCAGTAATTTTCGATGTCACCCATAGCGTTCAGCAACCGGGCGGTGCAGGTGGAAGTTCCGGGGGACAAAAAGAGTTTGCCCCTTACTTAGCTAGAGCAGCAGGTGCAGCAGGTGTTGATGGGTTCTTTATTGAGACACACCCAGATCCTTCAGTTGCACTAAGTGACGGTCCGAATATGATTTCACTGCATAAGATGAAAGACTTTTTAACAATGAGCAAGCTAGCCTTTGAGCTAGGCCAACAAGCTCAAAACTCAGTTGAATGACAAAGCAAAAACCTGAATTTAAGCAACTACTTGGTTTTCTATTTATCCTGTTTCTAACGAGTAGCTGTATTCCGAATGAGAAGGTTCTTTACCTTCAAGATAAGACCCAGACTATTCCGGATGACTCATTAATCTCACTTAGCAGAGTTGATTATAGGCTACAGCCCAATGATATTTTGTTAATCAACTTCTACAGCGGGGTAGCAGAAGCGGTCGAGAAATATTATCCGATTTTTGCAAGGCCCAATGCGAATCAGGTGGGTGGAAACAGCGGTGGTGGAAACAATGGAGGTGGACAAGATCCCTATTTAACAGGTTATAATGTTGATAAGGAGGGTAATATTGAGATTAACGCTTTGGGTAGGGTGAAAGCTTCAGGCCTTACTACCTCTGAATTGAAATATGAAATTGAGCGACAAATAAGAGAAAGGGATGGAGTAACGGATATTCTAGTCGGGGTGAAGCTGAGTGGGATACCTTATACCATTTATGGAGAAGTTACAAGAGTTGGTCCTAATTTGATTAGGCAGTATGAGGTAAATATACTGGAGGCCATAGCAGCCTCAGGTGATTTGACTATTAACGCAGACAGAGGTCATGTAAAGATTCTAAGACAGTACCCTGAAGGGATTAGGATACATGAAATTGATGTAACTGGTAGAGAGTTTATCAGCACGGAATACTTTTTTATTCAACCAGATGATATTGTTTATGTGCCTCCTTTAAAAATTAGGGAACTAGGCACTGGAGAAACAGCACTTCAGACTTTTGCAACAATTATTAGCGTAATTTCAGGAACTGCCGTGATCATCGGTGTTCTGACAAGATAAAAGAGATAAGTTAAACAGGATGGCAAACGAATTTGATTTTTATGATGACAAGGATGGCGGAAATCAGTCAAGATCGAGTCAGACCATAGATCCAGTCCTTATCTTGATTAAGGTAGCCAGAAATTGGCCCTTAGTTGTTGTTTCTGTGCTATTGGGATTGTTGGTCATGTTTACATACCATCGGTATGCTACTGAACGGTATTCAGTACGGGGCTCGATTGTGATCCCTGAGACTAATACAACAGTCGCTACAGACTTTCTCCAAGACTTTATTGGTGGAGGTTTTGCGCCTAACTTCCTTAACGAGTTAGAAGTATTGAGGAGCGAAGCGATTACCAGATCTGCAATAGATTCTCTAGATTTTAGGGTTGAATATTTTTCTAAAGGTCGGATTAAATCTGTCGAGGAATATAACACACTTCCTTTTGAAGTGATTGAAACGGCTAATCATAGGCAGCTTTATAACCGAGAGTTCTTGGTTACTTTTTACGAGAACAATCAGTTTAGATTGACATTTGCTGATGATGACAATCATGAAGAGAGTAATTTATTCCCTCCAAATAGCTTGATTCAAAACGAGGCTTACAGCTTTTCTATTTTCTTTAATAGATCAGTCGCGCTGAATGGGAAAAGTTACACTTTCAGGTTTAGAGATCGAGAGAGTTTAGTGACTGAATGGAATCGTAGACTGAATGTAACTTATCTGAGAGAGTTTACTACTATAGCTGTTTTAAGTTTAAATCATACTGAGCCTAGGAAGGGAGCAAGCTTTATTAACGCAGCAATGAATGCCTACAGAGATCAAGAGCTTGACCGCAAGAATGCTGTGGCTGATAAAACGATTAACTACATCAATAGAGAGCTGTCAGTATTAGATGATACTTTGTCAATTTATGAAAATCAGCTTGATCGTGTCAAGGTTCAAGAAAGAACCTTGACACTTGATAATATTGGGGATAAAGTTTTGAACAAGCTCGAACGGTTAGAACAAGAAAGGGTAATTGGCAACGCTTCGTTGAGCTCATTAAAAGAAAATTTACAATTCTTAAATGATACTGCCCAATATCAAAAAGTATTCTTACCACTGACTATAGCTGAAAATAGAGGCTTAAATACATACATCAATCGTCTACAAGAACTTTTAATTCAGAAGAATGATTTGTTGGAGAAATTATCTCCGATTAACGAATTGGTTAAAGCAAAAGAATATGAGATAGCGAGCCTTGTAGATTTAATTAGAAACTCATCTGAAATTCAGATTAGTGATCTTGAAAAGGAGATAGCTAGGCTAGATATGGAAATTGAAAAGGGTAATGTTGATTTCAAAAATTACCCTGAGAAACAAAGACGCTTAAGTGATATTCAAAGGATATATAACGTTTACGTTGCTAGCTCCTGACTTTGTTTTAGCCTATACAATTAAGCCTGTGATTTTCGGTTTAAGGGCAGCTAACTTCAAAGGGACAGAAAGGTTTGCTCTAATCACGGGTAAAGGCTCTGGCTTTGATGGCACAGATATAAAGGGATTACTTGTAAGAATGGTGGTAAGAGCCCTCTACAGAAGAACACTATCTACTGTGGATGGAGTTATTTTTCAGAACGATGACGATAAACACTTCTTTCAGCAAGAGCATTTGCTCGGAAAGCATGCAAGATCCACAGTGATAAAAGGTACAGGAGTAGATTTAGACTATTATAAGCATCTTGAGAATCAAAAAGACGTCCAAGTTGTCAAGTTCCTGTTTGTTGCTAGACTAATTAAAGAAAAGGGAATTTCAGAGCTTTTCGAGGCTGCAAAGATGTTAAGCAAGGAGTTCGACAATTTTGAGGTGCAACTCTTAGGATGGATTGACCCTAATCCAGGGGGGATTTCTCAGGAAGAGATTGAAAGTATGCATGAGTCAGGTTTAATTAATTACTTAGGTATAACTGATGATATTCGCCCCTTCATGAATGACGCTGATATTTTTGTCTTACCTAGTTATTACAATGAGGGTTTGCCAAGAACTATTCAAGAGGCTATGGCCATGAGTAAGCCAATTATAACAACTGATCACCCAGGTTGCAGGGAGACAGTTGAAGAAGGTAGGAATGGTTTTTTAGTCCCTACGAGAGATGCTATTGCACTTGCAGGGGCAATGAAATATTTCTTAGAAAAGCCTGAAGAAATTGAAAAAATGGGCAGAGAAAGCCATAAGATGGCGGTCGATAAATTTGATGTGCATAAGATCAATGAACAACTTTTGACATTTATGGAACTTACAGATGTATAAGTCGATTGGAAAAAGGCTTTTTGATATCTTATTTGCCTTTATGCTATTAGTGGTCGTATCACCAGTATTTCTTGCTGTTATTGTCCTCCTTACCATTGTCAATTCTGGTCGTCCTATTTTTTTACAAAAGCGCCCGGGTAAGTCAGGTAAAATATTCACTATTGCGAAGTTAAAGACTATGAATGATCGTAGAGATATTGATGGCGAGTTGTTGCCTGATAGCGAAAGACTTACAGTTGTTGGTAGTCTCGTAAGGAAGTTATCTCTTGACGAGCTCCCTCAGTTACTGAATGTACTAAAAGGTGATATGTCATTTGTTGGACCTAGGCCACTTTTAGTTGAATATCTACCTCTATATAGTCAAGAACAGCGCAGGAGACATTGTGTAACGCCTGGTATAACAGGTTGGGCTCAGGTGAACGGAAGAAATGCTATTAGTTGGCAAAAGAAATTTGAGTATGATGTTTGGTACGTTGATCATTTGTCTTTTAGCTTAGACCTTAAAATCCTATTTTTAACTTTACTCAAATTATTTATAACCTCAGATATTAATTCTGCCACTTCTGCGACAATGGAGAAGTTTACTGGTAATCAAAAATGATCTTAATCGGAGCCTCTGGACATGCTAAAGTAATAATTGATATTCTCGAAAAACAGGATATCAATGTCGACTTTTTGGTCGATGCAAATCCTGCAATAAAGGAATTACAGTCCTATAAAGTAATTCTTGAATCTGACTTTAATATTGATGCTATTAATAAAGAGGTGATCGTTACCATTGGTTCGAATCACATAAGGAAGAAGGTTGTAGAGCGCCTCAACGCAGCGTATGGTTGGGCTATTCATCCATCTGCTATTTTAGGAGATGATGTATCAATCGGTCAAGGGGCTGTAATAATGGCGGGTGCCATTATCAATAGTTCTTCTAGTATAGGTAATCATGCTATTATCAATACATCGTGTTCTATTGATCACGATTGTACTTTAGGAGACTATGTACATGTTTCTCCGAATGCTACCCTTTGCGGAACTATTTCAGTAGGAGAAGGTACTCAGATAGGTGCTGGCGCTACCATCATACCTAACATCTCCATTGGGAAATGGGTGGTTATAGGAGCTGGCGCTGTTGTCATAGAAAATGTTCCAGATCGTGCTGTAGTAGTTGGAAACCCAGGGCGAATAATAAAGTATAATGACTGAGCTCTCTAGAATTTGGCTCTCATCGCCTCATATGAGCGGGGATGAACAAGCGTTTGTTCAATCTGCATTTGAGACTAATTGGGTTGCTCCTTTAGGGCCCAATGTGGATGGGTTCGAAGATGATCTTCAAAAGTATTCTGGTATGGAACACGCAGCAGCTCTCACGAGTGGCACAGCAGCCATCCATTTGGCGCTAATCATTCTTGGTGTTGAGGCAGATGATGAGGTGCTAGTTTCAACTTTTACGTTTTCAGGGTCAATTAATCCAATTATGTATCAAGGAGCTGTCCCAATAATGGTTGATAGCGAGTCTGATACTTGGAACCTGTCCCCTGAGTATCTAGAAGAAGCAATTCTTGATAGAATAGAATTAACCGGTAGAGCTCCAAGAGCATTAATTCTTGTACACCTTTATGGTATGCCCGCTAAACTCGATCAGATCGTTGAGATTTGTGAAAGGTACCAAATACCGATTATTGAGGACGCAGCTGAAGCACTGGGTAGTTCTTATAAAGGTAAAAAACTGGGTTCATTCGGAGATATGAGCATCTTCTCTTTTAATGGAAATAAAATTATAACCACTTCTGGTGGAGGTGCTTTATTGTCCAATAATAAAGAATGGATTAATAAGTCTCGCTTCTTGGCAACACAAGCAAGAGATGCGGGAGTGCACTATCAACACAGTGAGGTTGGTTATAATTATCGTATGTCGAACGTTGTGGCTGGGATTGGAAGAGGTCAAATGATTGTCCTTGACGAGTGGGTTGAAAAGAGACGGGCAATGCATCGCTTTTATCAGCGTATATTGTCAGGTATTGATGGTATTGAATTTTTGACCGAGCCAAGTAATGATTATTTCTCTAATCACTGGCTTACGGCACTGACTATTGATAAGGCCATTCTTGGGTTTGATCGAGAAGCTGTTAGGCTTCATCTCTTAAATGACAACATCGAGTCCAGACCGCTTTGGAAACCTATGCATATGCAGCCAGTTTTTAAAAATTATCCTTACTACGGTGATCGTTTGTCTGAAAGACTTTTTGAAAATGGAGTCTGCTTACCTTCAGGGTCAAACCTTATGCAATTAGAATTAGATCGAATTGAAGAGAGCTTGAACCGTTTGTTTATAAAGAATGATTAATAAGATAAGGACCCTTAATGTTTTACCAAGATGGATCATTGTGTTCATCGACCTAATTGTATTTTCGGTATCGGCATTAGTTGCTTATTTGTTGAGGTTAAACTTTTTAGTAAATCAACTTTATGAGTTTGACTTCCTAAGAGGGATCATAATTTTTACAATATCTGGGTTCATCGCCTCACTATTGACGCGTAGTTTTGCAGGAATCATTAGATATACAGGTATTCAGGATACAATAAGAGTGCTCTATGCCAATTTGGTTACGCTATTGATCGTATTCGCGGTTAATTATCTTTCAGAGAATTCCCTACCTTATTCTGTCGCACTGATTGCTTTCTTGGTATCGTTGGTGATTTCAATTAGCTATAGGTTACTTGTTAAAGAGTTATTTGCTTTTTACCGTACATCGCCTAAAGCCCAACGGAAAATATTAATTATGGGTGCCGGTAGGTCTGGTATGGTGACGAAACAGCTACTTGATAATGATACAAAGTCAAACATAAAGGTTGTAGGCTTCCTAGAAGATAATGACAGAAAGATCGGTAATGTCATCGATGGTGTTAGGATCTATTCTGTGAAGAACGAATTCGAAAAAGTTGTTTTAAAGTATAGCCCTGCAGAGCTTATCATTACAGTGACCAACTTGTCATTAGAAATGAAAAATGACTTGGTAGATCGTTGTTTAGAATTTGGAATAAAAGTAACAACCGTGCCATCCACCGATAAGTGGATTGGTGGTGAATTCGATATTTCACAAATCAAGGAGGTAAGAATTGAAGATTTACTTGGTCGGAGTGCTATCGTTCTGAATAATGAATTTGTTTCAAGGGAAGTTCGGAATAAAGCTATCTTAATTACTGGAGCTGCTGGTTCAATAGGTAGTGAAATTGCTCGGCAAATAATAAGGTACAATCCATCTAAGGTTATCCTATTAGATCAATGGGAGACAGGCCTATTTGAAATTGAAAATGAACTTAGATCAATTTTAAAACTTGAAGAAAGGTTAGTTTGCTACGTAGCAGATGTTACTAACTATAAAAGAGTAAGGGCTTGTTTTGATATTTATAAGCCAGACATGGTCTTTCATGCAGCGGCATACAAACATGTGCCAATGATGGAAAAAAATGTCTCAGAAGCCATTGAGTGCAATGTCATGGGGACTAAAAATCTAGCTGATATATCAGTAGAGTTCAATGTCGATAAATTCGTCATGGTTTCTACAGATAAGGCGGTTAACCCAACTAGTGTGATGGGTGCAACTAAGAGGGCAGCAGAAATATATGTTCAGTCTTTGAATGATTTTCTTGGTAACCTAGATAAAGCAAGCACCAAATTTATTACCACACGATTTGGTAATGTTTTAGGATCCAATGGATCGGTTATACCCATATTTAAGAAGCAGATTCAAGAAGGAGGTCCAATTACTGTGACTCACCCTGACATTACTCGTTTTTTCATGACTATTCCTGAATCCTGTAGTTTGGTGCTCGAGGCAGCGGCTATGGGGAAAGGAGGAGAGATATTTGTGTTTGATATGGGTAGGTCTGTCAAGATTATTGACTTGGCTAAACGTATGATTCAATTGTCGGGTCTAATTGAGGGTAAGGACATTGATATTGTTTTTACAGGACTAAGGCCTGGAGAAAAGCTTTATGAGGAACTCTTGGATGATGAGGAGAATAATATGTCGACTCATCAACCTAAAATAATGATTGCAAAAACACGTTCAGTAGAATTCTCTGATGTAAAGTCTACATTGGATAATATGTCGAGAACACTTGAAGGAGAAAAATCTGAGATAGAATTTGATTTAGTAACTCAACTAAAGACCTTCATTACTGAATATAAGAGTAAAGCATCTAAGTTTGAGTCGCTAGATTGACTCAATTAGAAAAAGGGGGTTATCTGAATTTAGGCTTTCTTCGTGATGGAGAAAGTAATTCTGATAAGAAGTTGTCAGGTAAATACATTTCAAGACGAATCTGGAAAATATAATACGCGTCATTATTTTCTCTTCCACGAGTATCCCCAGGACTTCTCTGTTCGAATCCTCCCTCAATAGATCTATCAAAAACTTGAAGTGCTATTTGGGCTTGTGGAGAGCTTAATCCTCCGTTCCACTCAATGATTTCAGCTACGCTAGGATATACAGTAGCCACATCGTCTAAATAATCAGTGAAAGTAAATCGTCTAGCACCTTCCAGAAGTATATCTATCTGTTTA
>Ga0222655_1000265_pt1 | contig 26392 bp, 21 predicted proteins | sample AntAcemetagen423_FD_179857 | JGI IMG/M metagenome (GOLD analysis project Ga0222655, IMG submission 179857) | Saline water microbial communities from Ace Lake, Antarctica - #423 | ecosystem: Environmental > Aquatic > Non-marine Saline and Alkaline > Saline | place: Antarctica: Ace Lake... | reverse complement strand
TTGCCTTTGCCGGCAGGCAGGCTCCTCCAAAGGAGGAAAAAAGGCTGGCAGTTTACTCCATCTCGATCACTAAATCATCTTGCTCAACCATAGATCCTGCATGGAGTACGACAGCCTTAACCTTGCCCGCTTTATTCGCAGAAACGGTAGTTTCCATTTTCATGGCTTCAATGACAAATAAACCTTGATTTGCTGCGATGGTATCTCCTACCTTCACTTTGACTTCCGCTAGACGGCCTTGTAAAGGTGACCCAATGTCTCCTTCAGTTTCCACCTTACGATTAGAGACTTTCGTGACATTATACCCCTGATCCTTTACGGAAATGACCCGAGTTTGTCCGTTCAACTCGAAGTATACCTTTCGGATACCATCTTCATTTGGCTCAGATTTATAGAGCATTTTAATAATGATGTGCTTACCTCGTCCTATTTCGACAAAGACTTCTTCTTCTTGTTTGAGAGCATAGAAATAGGCTTTGGTAGGAAGCTGTGATACTTCTCCATACTTCGTCCAATGGGTATAGAAGTCCTTGAACACCTTTGGATAAAGCTTGTAAGAGATAAAGTCTAGCTCATTACAGTATTGGTCGAATTCCTTTTGGAAAGCAACGAATTCTTTGTCAAAATCTATTGGCTCTAAGTGTGCATTTGGCCGATCGGTGAAGGCTTTCTCCCCTCTCAGTACAATCTTAGAAAGGGCTTCAGGGAAACCGCCTGGCGCTTGACCCAATTCTCCTTTGAAAAGACTTTTTACCGACTCAGGGAAGGATAGTGTTTCGCCCCTTTCCATGACATCTTCAGCCGTAAGGTTATTGGAGGTCATAAAAATGGCCATATCACCTACCACTTTGCTTGAAGGGGTCACCTTCACTATATCACCAAACATCTTGTTGACTACAGCATAGTTTTTCTTTACCTCCTCGAACTTATGTTCAAGACCTAAGGCCGTGGCTTGAGGTCTTAGGTTGGAGTATTGGCCTCCTGGAATTTCATGATCGTATACATCGGCTGTCCCAGCCTTCAAGCCACTTTCGAAAGGGTAGTAGTACTCACGGACATCTTCCCAATAATTCGAATACTTGTTCAAACCGTGCACATCGATTTTCGGATCTCTAGCATGTCCCTGCAAGGACGCAGCAAGTGAATTGAAATTCGGCTGAGCCGTTAGGCCAGACATAGACGCGATCGCCACATCAACAATATCAACATCTGCCGCTATCGCCTCGTAATAGGTAGTGGCTTGCATGGAGGATGTATCGTGCGTATGCAAATGGATCGGCAAGTCAGTCACCCCCTTAAGGGCACCAATCAACTCGGTAGCAGCGGCTGGTTTCAATAGACCAGCCATGTCCTTAATCGCTAACATGTGCGCACCCGCGTCTTCCAAGGCTTTCGCCATTTCAGTATAGTAAGCGAGGTTGTATTTGGTGTCTTTCCGAAGGACGTCTCCTGTATAGCAAATACAGGCCTCTGCAATTGAATTGGTGTTCTCTCGAACTGTTTTGATGCTCACCTTCATGGCTTCCACCCAGTTGAGAGAGTCGAATATGCGGAAGATATCCATACCGTTTTCGGCACTCTTTTCAATGGTTTTTTGAATCAAGTTATCTGGATAGGCCTTATAGCCGACCCCATTAGACCCTCTAAAAAGCATTTGAAGAAGGATATTGGGTACAGCCTTTCGGATGTCTTGTAGCCGTTTCCATGGGTTCTCGTTTAGAAAGCGCAAACTGACATCGAAGGTAGCTCCGCCCCACATCTCAAGTGAAAATATGTTAGCATGATTCTTCGCGAAGCCCTCGGCTACTTTTAGCATGTCTAAGGACCGCATTCTAGTCGCCAAAAGAGATTGATGGGCATCTCTAAAAGTGGTATCGGTAAAAAGGATTTGATCTTGCTCCTTAATCCATTTGACAAGGCCATCAGGACCGCTATTTTCTAATATTTGTTTTGTTCCTGCTGGATACGCTCCTAGCCTATCAAACTCAGGAACTATCGGTTCGCGAAACTTTATGGTAGGATCGATCTTTTTAACACTTGGATTCCCATTCACAGCCACCTCTCCCAGGTAGTTCAATAGCCTTGTCGCTCTATTCATATACCTCGGCATATGGAAGAGTCCAGGGTTATCTTCTATGAACCGAACCGTTGCTTTTCCTTTCGAGAAGGTCTCATTCTTCAGTACATTTTCCAGAAAGCCCTTATTGGTCACCACACCTCGAATTCTAAACTCAGACAGGGCCCGCTGAAGCCTTTGGGAAGCTCCCATTAATGTTCTACCCGAAGCCGTGATTTTCACCAACATGGAATCAAAGAAGGGCGAAATGGTTACCCCAGCATAGCAGTTGCCTGCGTCTAGGCGAATGCCAAACCCTCCCGGAGAACGATAGGCGATGATTGTCCCATAATCTGGCTTAAAGTTGTTTTCTGGGTCTTCCGTAGTAATTCTACATTGGATTGCGTAGCCGTTGATTTTAACGTCTTCTTGACTTTTAATGAAAATCCGTGGATCAGAAAGCGGATAGCCTTGGGCTATTTCAATCTGAGATCTGACGATATCAATCCCTGTGATTTCTTCGGTGATTGTATGCTCCACTTGAACGCGAGGGTTGACTTCTATGAAGTAAATGTTCTCTTCAGCATCAACTAGAAATTCAACCGTTCCTACATTATTGTAGTTGACTTCTTTTGTGATCTTAAGGGCGTACTCATATAGCTTATTCCTAGTTGCCTCTTTAAGGCCAATAGAAGGTGCAATCTCTACCACTTTCTGATACCGTCTTTGGACAGAGCAATCTCGTTCATACAGATGGACGAGACTACCGTAGTTATCTCCCATTATCTGCACCTCTATGTGCTTGGGGTTGTCAATAAACTTCTCGATAAAGATGGTATCGTCTCCGAATGCCTTTAAGGCTTCGCTGCCTGCCTCATTAAAGGCATCAACTAGCTTGTCTTCACTACGCACAACCCGCATTCCACGGCCGCCACCGCCAGAAGCCGCTTTGACCATTACTGGAAATCCAATGCGTTTCGCTTCGGCCAATGCTATCGTGCTATCTGTAAGATCCTTGTTACTGTCCTCAATAATAGGCACTTGCGCATTTCTCGCAACAATTTTTGCCTGCAGCTTGTCACCAAGTTTTTGCATCACCTCTGGTGCTGGGCCTACAAAAGTGATTCCCTCCTCACCACACCTTCTTGCGAAGGTGACGTTCTCAGAAAGGAAGCCGTAACCGGGATGAATCGCATCGACTCCTTCAGCCTTAGCCAGCAATAGAATTTCTTCAATATCAAGATAGGGCTTCAATGGGGCGTCATTGTCACCAATTTGATAGGCTTCGTCTGCCTTATAGCGATGTAATGAGTAGCGATCTTCATAGGTATACATGGCCACGGTACGGATTTTCATCTCTGATGCCGCACGTAAAATACGGATGGCAATCTCTCCTCTATTGGCAACTAGTAACTTTTCAATTTTTCGAATCTTAGGCTCCATATCTTTCTGCGCTGAACGAATGGAATATAAAGATTTTCAAAGACAAGTCTGACTCCGATTCACTTCTTGATATGATTTCTAAAAGCAATTGATAACATCATTGTTGGTGACCACATGAACAAGGACTAAATTTATGGTATGTCTAAGCACTTAATCATCAGACGTGTTGAACCGAGTGAAGTGGATTTACTCCGCGTCCTTGGTGAAAGTACTTTCCGTGAAACCTTCGAAGCGCAGAATTCCAAAGAGAATTTGGACGCCTATCTGGCTAAAAGCTTCAGTTTAACGAATGTTCAAGCACAACTCGATGCTAGTACTTCTGAATTCTATTTTGCGGCAGTCGATGGTGAAGTACTTGGCTACTTGAAGCTTAATCATTCTGATCAAGGCTTGGAGATTGAAAGGATTTATGTTAAGGCATTAGCCCAAGGTCAGCGAATTGGTAAAGCCCTCTTTGAGTTTAGTTTGAACCTCTCAAAATCTAGAGAATCCGCTTGGCTCTGGTTGGGGGTTTGGCAGAAGAACGTTAAGGCAGTTGAGTTCTATAAACGGCAGGGCATGGAGATCTTCGAAACACGTCAATTTCAACTCGGCAGCGAGCTCCAAGATGATTTTTTGATGAGACTGCGGGTTGGTTAATTGATTAAATATCTATCCTAGCGCCTCATCTGGAAAACATGGGTTTTGCCAATTCCTTTTAGCTCAACTTCACCGAAGTCTTTGAAGACAAAATCGCCAGATATTTGAGCTTTAAATTCCTGAGAGCAACAAATTTTCATTGTCTCTCCGTGCGACTCCAATCGAGAAGCTACATTCACAGTTTCACCCCATAAATCATAGGCTATTTTACTACTTCCTATCACACCTGCTACAACAGGCCCACTATGAATTCCTATTCTAACCGAAAGCGATTCATCTACTTTTTGATTTATAATATTAATAACCTCCAACACATCGCAAGCAAAATTAGCCATTCGCATGGCGTGATCAGAAGAGACTTTTGGCAAACCCGACACGCACATATAGGAATCTCCAATGGTCTTAATTTTTTCTAATCCATACTTTTTGGCCAACTTATCAAACTCAGAAAACACCTCATTCAATAAATTAACCAGATCATTCGGTCGCATTCTCTTTGAAAAAGATGTGAAGCCAACAATATCTGAGAAGAAAACACTGACATCCTCAAACTGATCAGCAATCATTTTCTCACCTCCCTTTAATCGCTCGGCTATGGACTCAGGTAAAATATTAAGCAAGAGTAAATCACTCTTTTGTCTTTCCTCTTGTATAATTGCCCTGTCTCGTTCTATTATCTCAGATTTCTCAACTAACTCCGAAGTTCTCTCCGCAACCTTTTGTTCTAGAACTATATTCTGACGCTCAAGAATATTTTTGAGTTCCCTTTCTCGCTCACTTTTTAATTCGGCTTGTCTGATTTTATTAAAGTTTAGTTCAGTCTGAATTCGATTCATTCTGTCTCCTAAACCCAAAGCAAACAATAAGCCTTGTAAGGCAAATGTAATTTGAAGTGAGTATCGCGTGATGAATACTGTTGGTAGTAATTCAAGACCTTGCATTGTAAAAAGGTAGTAGCCAACGAATGACAATACGCCAGATATTAAAAAGAACTTAGCTGGAACGAAGTTTTTTCGAAAAGCAATGATCGCAACGATAAAAGCAAAAGTAGTAACCAATAAACCATTGATAAGCAAGACTGCATTGGCCGTGGCCATTTTGTAGAACAAGCCAATAATAATGGTAAGTGCAATAATTACATACAAAGCATTGAGCAAGCTATTGAGTTTTCGTGCAAAACGTTTCGCTTCCAAATAGACTTGGCTAAACCATATATAAGACATCAAAGAAATTCCCGCTGTTACAAAAGGAGAATATTTAGCAAGGATAGGTAAATCAGGTAAAATTAGCTCCCTTAAAAACCCAGTGATTGACAACTGATAGATTGTCTGAGTGATCATAAAAATAATAAAGACCAAATAAGCACGGTCTCTATTCATTATGTAAATAAAAATATTGTAGATGATCATCGCCATCATTACCCCAAAGAAAATCCCATGGAAGTAACGAGAACCATAAATTTTGGAATTGAACTTGGAGGCAGGCTCAATGGTGAACCCTTTCAAGTCTCTAAAACCTCTAGAGTAAAGCGATGCACTCTCGAGTTTCAAGTAAAGAACCTTCGATTGTGGCACCTCAAAAAGCACAACCGGAAGTTCACCGTAACGCACGCTTCTATATTTCATCGCTACATTTTCTCCAGTAATGTCTGTCAGAAAACTTCCGTCAGGTTGCTGTACATAAGAAAAAATGGAGTCAACGTGCATCCTTGGCAGCACATATTGCTCACCAACCATTGACTCTTCAAAGACCAAGCGTGCCCAGTATGAAGCACAGTTTTCATTGGGTTCAAGGGTGTCTGAGGACACAAACCTCGCTACATAGTCAGCCGATGATACCTCCTCAATAGAAAGCTCATTGGCACAGTCTTCTAAAAGAGAGGCTTCAACAGGATAAATAAAAGACTGCTTAGTTTCGCTTGAACATGCTACTAAGAGCAGTATTACGAGTCCAAGCAATACATTTCTGAAAGTCAATTTGGAGTCTTTTAAAGCTGAGTTAATCTGGCTGAAAGTAAATATCATCTCCGAAGGTTACGCCATCTTGCCACTCCAGTTTGCCGACTTTCGCTTTGCTCCCAAAATTACCTGGTAGCACACTATTAGTAATCAGGTCGGCTTGTAACAAGCCTACATGTTGAAAGGTCGAAGATGTTAATTTACTGCAAAAGAAGGTTGCATCTGATGATGACTTACCATGTAAAAGTTCATCAGCAACACCTTTAAAATAGTCGGTCGCCATGCCAGATTCTACCGGACTTGAGAAACTACGGCCAGCCATTTGTCTAGAGTAGCTATTTAATTGATCAAGTTGGCCAGCATCTGTTATTCCCCTTGTTCCATCTGCAGCAGAAATTTTTCTTGCGATGAGTAAGAACTCAGTCTTGGTTGGTGTGTTTTGCTTTGCCACCCAGTCTATAACGGAATCTAAAGTAACCATCACACAACCATCACATTGTACCTTTTTGTAATAATCAGGACCAAATTGGTCAATAGCATCTGGTGGAATGGCATGCCAAAAGAAAAGGTCTTTTGTGCCTTTATCATCTATGGGAAGCTCTACAATAAAACCAGAGTGTGTAAAAGGCTCTAGCCCTTGTATGTCTTCTAAGAAACTTATCTCGGGGCCAGGAAAAGCAAAACCTTTAAACATTATAATGTCTCCGGTTTTAAGCGTGGGCTTAAGTTTTGAATAAGTAGTTTGATTAGGATTTGGTTGATCGCTCATGTAGTTAAATTTTGGTTGAGGGGGTTAAATCATGCTAATAGCTAAGGAATTTACAAAAAGAAATTCGAATGCTTATCAAAGTTGAATGAAATCCCTCGGAGCTGAATGACGGGTGCAGCAGCGCCTCAGTAAATAGCCCCACTCCTTGTGATTATACTAATAGTTTATTTCCTTCATTTGAGATAAACACGCGGCCTCATTTTTCGCTAGCCGTGCTTTCTGAAAAACAAAAGGTGCGTATAGCCAGCTATATTCGGTTGGCTAACGATCACTTTTTGTAAATTACATGAGATATAACGCTCACTTTTATGAGCGTTATACAACGTTGGGATTAATGCCCCGCGAGGGGCATAGACTTCCGCTACGCTCCCAGCCTATTCATTAATCCCAACGTTCGAAGCACCGCGTGTCGCTAAAGCTTCAGCGGAAGCACAAGACAGGCCGCCTAAACTCTAACACCTCACAGATTTATCACCAAAGCACTAATACCCAACATCCAGTATAAACCATGACAGGCCAGTCTTGTCAACCGATCTTATTCCCAGAATATTCAAAATCAACATTTTCAATCGTATCTTAAATCTCAAACACAAAGTTCGAGTACCAACACTGTGCTGGAGGGCATAGCAAACATTTTGATATTCCTCCATAATTCACAGTTGATACCTTCGAACGTTGGCAACAACCTAAAAACTAACCGAAAATGGGAAAAACCACAAGAAGAAAATTTATAATTGGAACTTTATCCGTACTTGGGCTTATTGGAATAAGTGCGTGGCTCGGGAAACGTAAAATACTGACTTGGATTGTACGTAAAGACAATGAAAGTGAACCAAAAATGACTTTAGCACCAAATATTGATGATGAGATTTGCGTGTTGTCATCACCAATTTCAGAAGGACCTTATTATCTAAAGTCACCTTTGAAGACTGATATAAGGGAAAGTAGGAAAGGAAAAACTTTAAACCTTAAATTTCAAATTGTTGATTATCCAAATTGTAATCCAATTGAAAATGCGGTTGTTGAAATTTGGCAATGTGATGCTGATGGAAATTATAGTGGATATATAGAAGGAATTGGGCATAATATTTGGGAATCAGCAAAACAATTGGAATTTGGAAAGAAGCAACATATTGAGCCAAGTAATGAATCTACTTACCTGCGTGGTTATCAGAAAACTGACTTAAATGGAAACGCAGAATTTACTACTATAATTCCTGGTTGGTATGACCCAAGAGTTCCTCACATACATTACAAAGTAATATTAAATAACAAAGAACACTTGACAAGTGAATTGTATTTTGACCAAGAATTCTGTAATGAATTATTTACATCTGTTGAACCTTATAATCAATATGGAGAATCACCTTATGATTTTAGAAATGACAAGTCTTTGACGAATGTGAAAGAAGGAACTGGACTTATACTAAACCCAGAAAAGAAATCAGACAACACGGTTCTTGCAACAGCAAAAATTGGAATTAAATTATCATAAAAGGCAGTTGCCAACAATGGCTATAATTAATACGGGTTTTGTGGCTTTGAACTAAGGTCTGTGCATATTTATAAAGTCCGCCAAATCTTTTGATTTGGCTTTACAATAAAAAAGATAAAACAAAATAAAAAGTTTTGGCTAAGTGCTTAATCGAAAGTTCACTACTTTTAATTCCCGTACTAACCATAGCCGAGACCGTTGAATACCCTTATCACTCATATTTCACACAAATCAAATAGCGAGTGGCATTTAGTACCAATGAAACCAGAAGAACTCTCACAATTATCTGACGAAGCATTGCTTGAAGAAGCGGGGAAGATCAAACCATCTCCCATGATAGATGCATTTTTTATTGGCTTTTTAATTGGCATCCTCATTTTCGGTGCTGCCGCCAATGCTTGGGGTTTTCTTTTCTTACTTCCTTTGTATCTCATCTACGTGTTCTTGAAGAAATCGAAGAAATATGATGCCCTTCAAAAGGAATTGAAAGCACGGAATCTAAAATGATAATTGTAGTGACTAGCTTGGTTGTTGGCTTATTCAAACGCGGTCGGCAGATAGCAGAGCTTAGCCAAAATCCCAAAGCATAGGCTTCTAAATAGCAACTTATTTACGCAAGCGTCTCTACAAACGATAAGGAGATTCCGGGTCAAGCCCGGAATGAAGACGATGTTGGAGTGACGAAAAAAATGGAATAACGGAAAGAATAAGCAGTCTCAAACCAAACACTCTCCCCTTTTTACCTTGAGGCAACGAAGAGACTAGTTCCCTCGGTAAACTCGGGATAGAAAGGAGAATGGAGACTTCCCCTCCTCTAGAGGAGAACAAGAACGTCCTTATTAGATTCTACTTAACCCGCTCCAAAATCCAGTCAGAAATCAGTTGTAAAGCCTTAGGCGAGAAGGTTTCCTCTATGTTGTCATACTCGTTCATAGCACCTGTTTCGGCCGTCTGAAACATGTGATTGAGTCCTTCTAAGGCAATCACTTGAAAGTCTTTATTCTTACCCTTCTCTAATGCGGCTTTAATACCTGCTTGGTTAATATCCGGCACTACTTGCATGTCTTTGGTGCCATTCAATGATAACACTGGGCATTCCACAAGCGCAAACATATCAGCAGGATTATAATTCACAAAATACCTTGCCCAAGGTGTAGTGCGGGCATCCACCAAACCTTTTAATATCTGATCGCGTTGCGGGCTCTGACCTGCCATCATCTCAAAGAAAGCCGATTGATCATAAAAAGCCGTCAATTCTTTGCGTACGGCATCAACATCCATATCGGCCGATGCAATGGTCAATGCTTCTGTGATAAAGGCTTTATAAGCTTCTTCATCTTCTACCGGAAAGCCTCTGAGGGTAACAGCTTGGATCAGGTTCGTTTCAAAACCCGAGACACCAGTTCCCGCCAAGATTACCATAAAGCCAACATCTTTTGAATTGGCCGCCACCATGGGCGCAATGATTCCTCCTTCGCTATGACCTACTAAGCCAATTTGCGTTGGATCGATATCACTTCGTGTTTTCAGGTAGTCAATCGCACTTTGTACATCGGTGGCAAAATCTGCCGTGGTGGCTTCAGCAAAGCTACCCGTAGATTCATTCACCCCACGATCGTCATAACGCAAAACTGCAATCCCTTGACGGGTTAAATGATCGGCTAACACCAAAAAAGACTTATGTCCAAAAACTGCCTGATCTCTGTTTTGAGGCCCACTTCCTGTAATCAAAATGGCTACTGGATGAACATCCCCGGTATTGGGTAAAGTCAGCGTTCCTGCAAGGGAAATATTGTCTTTTGTATTCTCAAAAGTCACACTTTCTTCCTGATAAGGATACGGCCTTATAGGTTCTTGAGGTCTTACTTTGGCCTTAATCGCCTTCAGTTTTTCTCGGCTTAAAATCAATGGGACAGCATTCGGTCCTTCGATAAATTTACCCTTGAAATCGGCACTGTCAGGGCGAAATGTCCCTTTGTATTCAAAGCCCAAGTTCTTCCCGTCAATATAGAGTTGATTGTCCTCGAAGCTTACCTGCTGGGTTTTTATGCCCTTCAGGTTCTGGCTAGGGATATCAAGCGTAGCAGTTAAGCCTTCTGCACCTTTCGACAGATGAAAGATGAATTGAATTTTGCTATTGTTTCCGACCTCACCGTACCAATCTCCTGTAACATCTTGCGCAGCAAGGCTAAAACTGATTAAAATGGCGAATATGATTAATTGTATACTTCTCATGATGATGCTATTTTGATTTCAATAGGACATACTTGTCCTGTCCGAAGCATTTGCTTCAGTTTTTTTGATTAAAAGAATTGTAGAATTATTTACTGTTTAGATCTGCTGATCAAGTGGCTCTTCAGGCTGTTCGTCATCTTCCATACTTCCCAACTTCTCTCGCATGGCCCGAAGGTCTTTCTTCTGAGAAGCATAGAAGGTTCTGTATTCCCATTTAGCCGCGATGTAGGTCACCGCAAAAAACACAGTAACTAAGAGTATTACCCACCAAGGAGAGCCTGATTCAACAAGAGACGTTAATGATAATATGACTATTGCCAGCAAGTAGTAACGACTAGATTTCGAGAATTTAACCTGATAATCTGCAGTGGATATTGCGTTATCCAAATCACCTATTACACTTTGCTCAAAGTTATCTTGAGATGCAAGCCTCTTCTTTCTCATATTTAAGATATATCCCGCTGTGAAAAACATCATTACGGCCATTAAAGAGCCTGAAATACTGATATGCTCTTTTATTATCGTGGGCACTACTATCATAAGACCTGCAACTATATTGGCCCCAATAAATATCTTCTCAGTTAAGTCGGCAGTGCGCCTCGCCTTGGCCTTCTTCTTAATTACACTGTTGTGCAAGGCCGTTTCGTCAATGGCATACATTGCCTGACCATTCTGCGCGTCCCATATTTTTTTCATCTCTTCGAACTCCATTTTACGTCACTTTTTCTGATTGTTTGCTCAGGTGTTTCTTGATTCTGCTGATCCTTACACCTACATAACTTTCTGAAATACCCACGATCTTAGACATCTCCTTATAACTAAATCCATCTAGTAGCAAGAGGCATAAAGACCTGTCTACATTATCTAGACGAGCAATTTGTTCGTAGAGCCAGTCCAACCTCGGATCAGAAAAACCTGACTGCTCGGTTAAAACATGTGCTTTTTGATCAATATCCTCTCGGCCCTCCTGATGCTTGCGCTCTTTAATTGTCCATTTGAGAGCAGTATTAAGCGCAATTCTATACATCCAAGTGGTGACTGCGCAGTCGTTCCTGAATTTTGGGACAGATCGCCAAACCTGAACTGCCATCTCTTGAAAGAGATCCTCCTGGTCTTCTAGGTTGAACCCATAAGCCCGTACCACTTTAAAGAGGATGGCCTTATGGTCTTTCAACCAGTCATTAAAGACTTGAGATTGTTGTTGTTCAGTCATTTAGCGAATTGTCAATAAGTTAGTACTTCGCAAGCATCGTTTTCTTACAACTACGCAATGATTATTTAAAAAAAGACTATATATAACTGATTTACAGTGGTTTAAAATTTGTCAAATCAAACATCAAATTGACTCTTGCGATCGATTTCCCGAGAAAATCGTTTCAATAAGAACTCGTTGGGTATTGGTGCTTTCCCAGTGAGGTGATTTCCTGGCCCGTTTTTATCAACCAAGGTTACTTTAAAGCCTGCCTTTTGTAAGTGGAACGCTGTCCATCCACCCCAAGCACCTGCGCCTACAACAATTATAGATTTTGACATTGCTGATTTGAAGTTCCGCTGAATTTATACAATCTAAATCTTAACTTAAAGGTCACCAAGACAGAATCGATAATATGAGCCAAGTACTTCACCTAGAAAAAGACCTTCAAGAACTCTTCGTTGACCTTCATGCCTCTGGCTTGTGGGAAGATGGTAAAGAAATCTCAGATGCAATTATCAAAGAGTCTCCAGATAAGGTTCTGAGCAAGTATAGGAGTGAAAAAGCATCGACAGGCTTCGACCTAAAAGCTTTTTTCAATCAGCATTTCGCCAAGGCACCAACTAGAGAGATTGATTACGTAAGTGACAAAGAGGCTCCAGTGGTTGATCACATCAACAAACTATGGCCTATCCTTGCGAGAACACCCGAAAAGAATGATTTCTATTCAACTCTCGTCCAGCTCCCATACCCATACATAGTACCGGGTGGCAGATTCAATGAAATATATTATTGGGACAGTTACTTTACCATGCTTGGCCTTGCGGTAAGTGGAAAAGTTGAGATGATCGAAGACATGATCAAGAATTTCGCTTGGATGATTGAGGAGATTGGCTTCATTCCAAATGGCAATAGAAGCTATTATCTGGGACGTTCTCAACCGCCTTTCTTTTCTTTAATGGTCGCCTTATTGGCAGAAGAAAAAGATAGGTCAATACTTAACCAATTTCTTCCGGCCTTAGAAAAGGAACACAAGTTCTGGATGGAAGGGGCAGACGAGCTAAGCGCAGACGCCCCTACTTTTAAGCGGGTGGTTTTGATGGAAGATGGCTCGATGCTGAACCGTCACTTTGACAACATTCCAAATCCGAGGGCAGAGATGTATCAGGATGATGTGGAGCTAATTGAATCACAAGGAGAGGCTGGCAAAAAGACACTCTTAAACATTAGAGCCGCTTGCGAATCAGGATGGGATTTTAGTTCCCGCTGGTGTGCAGATTTTGACAAACTTGAAACAATCCGTACGACCGACTTGGTACAAGTAGACTTAAACTGCCTACTGTATCACTTAGAAAAATTAATTGCCAGTATTCATCAAGAAAATAGTGATACCGCTAAGTATGAGGAATACTACGCCTTGTGCGAAAAAAGGAAAGAAGCCATAAATACCTACTTCTGGAATGAGGATGAATCCTACTTCTTCGATTACAATTGGTTAGAAAAATCACAGACTGCTTCTATCAATGCTGCTGCTGCGTTTCCTTTATTCTTTGAAATCTGCAGTGCAGATCAAGCAAGAGGTGTTGCGAAAATGATAGACAAAGAGTTATTAAGAGATGGTGGTCTCGTCACCACAAACTTTAATTCGGGTCAACAATGGGATGCTCCCAACGGGTGGGCACCCCTCCAGTGGATGGCTATTAAAGGTCTTCGCAACTATGGGCACGATCAGCTAGCCGGCCAAATCAAAGAACGATGGGTGTCGCTTAACGTTAAAGTTTTCAAGAACACAGGAAAACTGATGGAAAAGTATAATGTAGAGGATACTAACCTACTCAGTGGCGGGGGTGAGTACCCTGTCCAAGATGGCTTCGGCTGGACCAATGGCGTATTGCTAAAACTACTGTCCGAAGACTAGTAAAATACGTCTCCCCATGTAGCGTTTCTGTCCACAGAACGTTATACCATTAGAATTCATTAGTTTTGACATTCCAGACAATAAAATGATGAAAAGAAACATATTTAGCCTCTTACTTTTCGGCCTCTTGGCTTCATGCTCAAGTGGTAGTGATAGCACCCCATTTGATATCATAACAGGTGAGATAGAACAAGTCTTTACCGTAGACTGGAGAGGGCTTCCTGCTAACCAAACGATCCCGATTACATTTCCAGCATCCTATCAAGAGATCTCCTTCATAAGTATTCAAGATTTTGATGTTCAGGATGCTGACCAATTCTTCGATCCTACGATTAGCGCCATGTACTATGATATAAGCGGCTGGGATGATGTCAATTCTGCGGGGCTGTTTGAAGTCACTATAAGTGTAATCGGCAACAATGGCCTACCTAGGAGACTGACAACTTTTTCAATCAGCAACCTTGCAAATACGGTTACACTTAACAACAATCAGGTTGTACTTGCTAAGGAAGTCATTTACAATAACACAGAAGGTAGTGTAGTTGTAGATGGGCTTGTGTTTGCCAGTCAGTCGATACTCCAAGGAAGACTCACGTTAGAAGTCGAAATTGCTGGAAGGAATGTGGTACTACAGAACCCAGATCAATTTGACATAACCTTATCCATGGAGCTCTCCGCCTTGGCCAGCGTAAACGATTAAGCTCAATCTTAAAACGCTGATCAACTCCTATTACTCTTTTGATAAGACTTTTACCAGCCAAAGGATAAGGTAAAAACCAATACCTAGCCCAAATAAAAAGAAGGCAATCACAAAACCAATACGAACTGCTGACTCTTGAACATTAAGTTTATCTCCAAGCCATCCTGATACTCCTAAAATCATACACGCTAAGTTTAAGTAATGATATTAGGAGTTTTAATCAAAAACTGCAAACGATCTCCTAGTCACTCAATGCATTAATAGGATCCTTAGTCAAAGCACGCAGGGTATGAAATAAGACTGCTAAGCACGTAACGGAAGCAAGGAGTGCGATAGCAATCACGAAGCCATCAATCGGCACTGCAATTCGATAGGCAAAATCTTGAAGCCATAATTGTGACAGAAAATATGCCAAGGGAACAGCAATGAGGAATGTGACAAAGAGAATTGAAAGAAATTCGCTATAAATAATGCCGATAATATTGCCGTGAGAGGCCCCAAAGATTTTCCTCAATCCCATTTCCTTGAATCTCTTTTGAACCACTAGAGACACTAATCCAAAAACACCAAGCGCTCCGATCACTACCGAGACTATCATTGAAAGGTTACCAATATCTCCCCAAACCTTTTCAGACTGATAAAGTGATGCTAAATCATTCGTAAGCGAGGTTCTAGTGAAGGGCTGTTCATAGGCAGTTTCGTACCATAAGCCAGATACTTGTTCAGCAACTTGGTCCTCATCAACACCCTGATATTTGATAATCATGTAATCTTCTAAGGCTACCCCTGGTTGAAAAACCAATGGCTGAATCCTATTGTGCAGTGTCTCATAATTGAAATCCTGAATGACCCCTACAATCATATACTTCTCACCATTATAATACATTGGCTTGCCCAATGCCTCTAACGGATCCCCTAACTCAAAAGCCTCGAGGACCGTTTCGTTAACAACCACTGGATTTATCGACTCATCTTTAAGGAATTCAAAGTCAGTTCCTGTCAATAATCTTATTCCTAATGATTGAAAATAGTGGTCATCAATATCCCCAACATTCATTAGAATTGAGTCTAAGGCTGCTGGTTCAGGTTTATAATAATTGGTAGCATAAGGCCTACCCGGAACGGTGCTTGCCCTCGAGACTGATGTGACCCCTGCAATTCCAAGTACGTCATCTTTAAAGCTTTGATAGCCAATATGAATTCCTCTATCTCTGATAGGAATAATCATTACACTAGATTGATCAAAGCCAAGATCTTTAGATTTGACAAAATCAGCTTGCCTATTAATTGTTACCGCGCCCACAATCAAAACTACGGATACTACAAACTGAAAAATCATTAGGGCTTTTCTCAGGTAACCAATTCTTCCGAGCGTCACTACATTTAACAATACATCTGTCAGTTCCATCCTAATAATTACTATTGCCGGAGCCATCCCTGAAATAATGGCGGTCAAGAAAATTAGCCCCGCAATAACCAACCAAATATCCCACTGAACGATAGGATTGAGTATTAGATTGGTATCTAGCATCTCATTGAAAGGCGTAATCATAAAGAATAAGGCTATGAGCGACATGACAATTGATATGGAGATGGTGAGAATAGCTTCCAGTATAAACTGAAAATAAATATGTTGTGAAAAAGCACCTGAAACCATCCTAACACCCATTTCCTTCAACCTCTCCACAGAAGTCGAAACCGCAGAATTGATATAATTGATGGTGGCTAAAATGATGATCACAATAGCAATGATCAGCACAACCCTAACAAACATGATATCGCTTTGCTCTTCTATTTCAGCAATGGCATCAGATCTAAGGTGAATATCCAATAGTGGTTGCAGACGGATTCGTTCCTCTGGAAACCTGTCCATCAACCATTCCTGATATCGTGTATTGAAAGATTTAATATCAGTACCCGGCCGAAAGTGTATGTAACTGTAGAAACCGTTATAAGCACCCGTGAGCACATCTAAGGTCATTACTTTAGGCAGTGTAGGCATAGAAGCTAAAAAATCAAACTCGAAATGAGAACCAACATTACCAACATCTTTTACCACACCTGTAATGACTAAGTCATATTTTAACTCATACCTTAAAACACGACCAATAGGGTCTTCATCACCAAAGTACTTCTTTGCCATATCTTGAGTAAGCACCAAAGAATTCGGTGTTGCGAGAGCGGTTTCAGGGTCACCGAGCAGTAACTCATATCCAAACACGTTGAAAAATGAAGAATCTGCAAAAAGAAAACCTTGTTCATAAAAGCCATTATCCTCTTGACTCAATAGTGGTACGTTCCAATGCTTAAAGAGCAATGTTGTGCTTTCAATCTCAGAGAATTCTTCAGTTAAAGACAACATGATCCTCGGACTTGTTTTCGCCACTATTTGGGTATTATTCCCCAAATCTTCCATCCTTAACAATCGGTACGTTTGTTCAGGCTGATTGTGGAACTTGTCATAGTCCAGCTCATATTGAGCATACAAAATCAATAATACTGTGAGCGTAATGCCCATACTTAGTCCCAAAAGGTTGACAAGGGATGTCACCTTTCGTTTGACTAAGTTTCGAAATGCAATCTTGAGGTAGTTTTTTAGCATTCTATCGACTGAACTGGTCGGTGTTAATCAAAAAAAATACCAAAGAGTCGAATTAGCTAATTCAAGCCTGAAGACCACTATCTGTCATTTTTCTTGCTTAAAGATACACTAAAACTGAACGCTGACGAGCATCAAATTGATCATAACCGTACATGAACTAACCTGACGGATCTCGCGATCACTCTTGTAAGACTATTGATAAATTTTGGCAGGGTAAAGCACCCACGGTTCTAATTTAGCTGGCCCAGAATGTTGATAAAAGCTACCACTCCGATCAGTCTCGCTGATTAGATCGTTCCCTCTTTTTTGAATGTTCTCCAACCAGATGTCATCGCCAATTTGAAGATAGGTTTGACCACTATTATCACTTATCCAATACGCTTTACTGTCACTCTCAGGAACCAGTATTTCAGACACCTCCATGGTATTACCTCCATGAGGTACTTCTCCATAAAAGGCTATGCCTAATTTGGAATCGAAGTAATAAATGGTTTTGTCGTCATCCATTTCTCTTTCAATACTACTAGGGCTAAGCCCTTTACCCTTATAAAAAGGCTGGCCGATGAAGCCATCTCTGCTCGAAATATTTATCACTATTGCCTCGGGAATTACTTCTATTGAATTTACGCTATTTGCCTCTTTTGTCCCCAAGAAATCCACAAACCACAAGTACTCGTCAGTTTCTGTGTCCTTAGCAATGGCACCCTTTCTGAAAAAATTTAACTCACCTTGAAATGATTTTCCATTTCTTAGTCCAAAAAATTGATTTGCACCATCGCGCCACCAAATACCATCTTGATAGACAAAGATTTCTTCAAAGACTCCCTCTGCGGCAGTTTCATATTTGTTTAATCTGAAATAACTATTGTCTCCATACCCGTAAGCAATGCCATCTACCCCAAGAAAAAACTGATCAGGGTTGCGAAACCCTCCGTTAAAATAGATAATAAAGGAGTCTCCCATCTTGGTATAAAAGTCAATGCCCCAGCCCTTCAGTTTCGTTCTGTCATTCACTAAAGTGGCTGCAATTTTCTTCCCAGTCCCTTCAACGGCATCTGTTTGCTTCACCAAGTATATTTTGGCATCATACTCAAACATGATAGCATCGTTAAGCAGAATTGATGGGGACTTATCCGATACGTCTATCCCATTTACTAGGTAATGATGTTCTCCGTCATGGAAATAAGTCGCTTTATCTTGACCGTATAGAGTTAGACTCAACCAAAAAGCTGAGAAGATTAAAAAATACTTCATGTTTTAAAAGTTGACATTGATCGAAAGCTAAGTAATCCTCGATTTTAATTAATAATTATAAGGAGAGAATTCAGTTTAAAAAAATTGTCCGCTAATAAAAGCCGCTTTAGCAAGTTTGTTTCCCTTTCCAAAAAAACCTACTTACATTAGTTCTATAGTGCTCATAGTAAGGCACTAATAAGGCATCAAAACATATTTTTTCAATTCATGAAATGGATATTCCTATTCCTCGGGCTACTTCTTTCAAATCTAGTCATATCTCAAAAACATGTAGAAAATCAACCCGCTGATGAAAAAGGTGCTTTCTATACAGGCTCACTCAAAAAAGGCAAATACCATGGTCTGGGCACTTATTACTACAGCTTTAAACGCGGTTATTATCAAGGTGAATGGAAAGACGGTATTAAACACGGCAAGGGCATGTTTGTGCAATTCAGTGGTAATACAAACAGCGGTAACTGGGTGGACGATCAACTCATCGGTGAAACACAGTACGAATATGTAAATGAGGGTGACATCCTATTCCGCACAAGGGAAAACGGAAGATATACCGACAATTACAAATTAGTCTACCATAACGGAACGGTATTAGAAGGCACCACAATTAATGGCAAATTAGAAGGTGTCTTCACTTTTAAATTTCAGGATGGAACCAAAAAAGAACTCACTTTTAAAGATGATGGTCCTGCAGAGCGTGAGGGTTTTATTAAAGATGGTTTTGCCTATTACAAAAGAGTAGAGAATGGCTACTACAATGGCGATTGGCACAACGAAAAACCTCATGGGAAGGGAGGGTTTATTGGCAGTATAGTCTATCGGGGCGATTGGGTCAACGGAGTAAAAGAAGGTCAAGGCTACATATATTACGGAAGTAATGATACTTACAGAGGCGGATTTAAAAATGGTGTACGCCACGGAAAAGGAATTCTCCGCTTCGACAAAACTAAGGCATATGCCGAAGGTGTTTTTCAAAACAACTTTCTAGAAGGGATTGGAACTTTCACACTTTCCTCAGGTAGTATACTAAAAGGAAATATGTTCAAGGGCCAGTTTCATGGTGAAGTTGTAACTACGGATGCAGCAGGTAATGTGTCTACAAGTTTCTACGAAAATGGGGAAGAATTAAAGGCTAAACCTGCTGAAATAATTGCTCAAGCTGACAATCCTCCTAGAGATAAGCCCGTAACAGAGCGAGCCAATAAAACTGAATCAAGCACAGTATACCTCGAAAAAACAGAAGTCGAAGACCCTCCCGAAAATAGGCCTGCAACAGAACAAGTCAATGAGACTGAATCAAGGACAGCCTACCCCACAAAACTAGAAGGTGAAGACCTAATGCACTTTCTTTTTGCTGAATACCGTGACGAAAAAGTGGCCTACTGGCTAGAAAAACATCCTGAGGAACTCTTCAAAGAAGTCGATTGGGAGTTTTACACCCCAGGTATAAAAATAGCCTATTACACGGGTAACTATGGAGCAAATGCCCGCAAAAGTGACAAACCAAATTACTATGATAAGGCGATGCAAGTTGAAGTCTCTGAAGGTTTTGAAGGTATGCTACCGGGAGGGATAGACTACAAAGCCTTTATTGATGCTATTATTCAAGAGAGATATGACTTGCTTGGTGCTTATTACGACCAAATTACCCCCCGACCTTACACCATAGAATATAGAAATGAAGATGATATCTGGGATGACTTTGTCATGGTGCCAAAAAACGGAAAAGGCTCCATATGGGTACACGGCATTAAAGGCTTTCCAAGTAGTTTCAAAGTACAATTCAGACCAAATACTTTCGAAAGCACTGTTGCCAAGCTCAATTCCGAAATGAAAAGGATCAGTGACAGGGCCAAAAGAGGAGGTGACTGCATCACTTGTCAGTTAAAAAACAAAGGTGAAAAACGTATTCTCTCACAAGCTGAAGTTAATTATATAGCTGCCGTGCGCGATGCTAAAGTGGATTTAACCGTTTACAAGGATCATCCTCAACTCAAATACTTAGGCAAGTCCATTCACGATCCTGAGGTAATAAAGTTGATCGCCAAAGACTCTGATGATTCAGAGAAATCGCTTTTCATTTCAATAGATAAGAGTCGGTATAAGTGGAGTGAGGAATTGAATTCCAAAATGCGTTTCAAAATAAGTAGAAAAGGTTTTTGGTATGTTCTAGATGAAATAAGCAGCACTATAGCCGGTGTAATATTTATCCATACTGAAGATAAATTCAGAAAATGGAATGCTTACAAGGGGAATAAACCCAGTCCCGAAAAATGGATCGAGACAAGTACACTTAGTAGATCGCAGCTTTACAGAATAGCACCCGATAAAGAGCAGTCCTTTTTTCAAGAAAACCTTTCATTGGACAATACACAGTTGTTACAGCAAAGAGCAAATCAAGGCTTTCTTATTAATTCATTGGCAGATTTAGATCGCTTCTCTAAACCTAGAGGTGAAGACATTTGGCGTATTACAGGATCTCCAGTTGATGAGCTTTTAAATAAGAATCTGTTTGCTCAAAAATGGGCTTTCGATAAGTCTTATAATTATGGCATTAACGAAGAGAATGAGTACCAAATAGAAGATAACGCCAAGCACATTCTGGCGACTCGAAGAAATGGGTATAATTATATTTTCACTGGCAGCAGTACCGATGACTATGAAAATGGCTTCTTCCCGCTAGATATAAGGATCGAGTTTGATTTGAATATTATACTGCCACAGGTCTATAAGCTGCCAGAATTTGTCAGTGCGAAATATAAAGACAGTACCATAAAAATTTCAGGTAGAGAGGTCGTTACTTCTACTATTCAAATAGCGCTGGATACTAAACATGGCATGCGTTATATGATTATTACAAAATACCCTGATGAGGAAGGTGGTAGATTTTCGAAAATTAGATTTAGCAGTGAAACAGGTTTCTCGGGTACTGGAACACCAATTTCTTTAAATTACAACCCTTGGAAGCTTCACAATGAAAACCTTGTAGTTGTTAGCCGGGATGATGAAAAAAGGTATGTCAGTGCTTTTGAAAAGCTATTCATAAACATGGAAAACGGCTATGATGACATAGTTAAAGAAAGCTCTGTTTTGCTTGACGAAGAATACCTGACAGTTTACTTAAGTGATGCACTTCAAATTCCTAATACAATCTCAGGCTTCTCTTCAGTAGCCAAGTACAAGAAGCGCCAAGCCTCCGTGTATAAGATGAAAGTAAGCAAGGTCATAAAAGATGAATACATCAATACTTTATTCCTCAACAAATGGAAAGGTAACTATCGCCTTACAGCGCCCGAGGGAGACGAAGAATCCACTTTTGGCAAAGGGATCATTGTAGAGAAAGACAATCAAGTTATCGGCATTCTTCAATTTGACCCACACGACACTGAAGCAGGAATCTGGTGGATGGAGGCGCACACTTTTAATGAAGAGGCTTTTGAAAAGTCTTTCGAAAAGATGGTGACGCAAGCCAATAAAGATAATTATCACTCGTGGAAGGGTCTTGCGGCAAGCAATGGTGAGCACATATCTACAGATAACCTTTATAATAGTCGGCTTGCCTTTATTTCCGATTCTCTTACAGAAGCAAACGAAAAGGAAACAGACATCCAGTTCATCTTTGAAGGCACTCCTTCTTATGTTTTAGATTTTATAATCCGGAAGTGGCAGGATGCTGCCACTTCATTCTCTAAAGAGGTAAGGATAAAGGAAAACTTCAGAAGGACTTATACCACGACTAGGATAGTGAAGTTCGATTTCAAAGGCACTCAATTCCTCTTAGTCTTTGATGCTACTCACAAGAACTTAAACGCTATAGAGCTCAGTCACGGTGATAATTATGATCAACTCACTGAAGAACTATTCACTCCTATGAACTTAGAAAAGGCTACTGCCATTTCTATAAAGGCAGCGGAAGCCGAAGGTTATGAAGTTGTTTGGTCTCACACTGATGACTGGCAGTTCCTGATGCAATTCAATGAACGTTTTGGATCTCGAACTGGAAATATAGCTGGAGACTATATGCTAACCGTAGTCTACGAACCTACCGATATTCGGTCAACCTATCCATCTTTTGGCTTAAGTGGAAACTATAACGGTGACAATATTTCTCTAAGAGGTAAAAGGGAAGAAGCAAGTTCTGTCATCGATGATTATATGTTCAATGCGATAGCATTTACACTCGGCAACGAAAAAGCCAACTACAGAGTGAGTGGCAGCTATGGTTATAAGGATGATGGCTTAATAATTAGTGTTGTACTCTTTAAAAAGAAATAACGTTTCATTAAACATGATTGATCAGCACTATGGCTAAATGGTTTAAGAAATTCGGTATAAACTTAAAAGTCGTACACTGTCCTGAGTGTGATACAAAACAACCAAAAGTTAGAAAGCCTCAAGGGCTTGAGGAAACACTCTGGGGAGGTAATACTTGCAAAAACTGTGGTTGTAAAATGGACAAGTTCGGAGAAAAGAGAGATTAGGATTTAATAAGGGGAGAGCCCGTAGGGGATATCTTTTGGGCTTAACAAAAAGAGCCCAGCGTTAGCCGAGCTCTTTGTAAGTAGTCCGTAGGGGACTCGAACTTTATATACTCCACTGAAAGTAAAGTTTAAGTATCATAGCTCATTATACTGATTTATACCTACTTAAATCCCTATTTATAAATCATAGACCTCAGTAGGTTAATTGCACTTTCAAATAAATTTCAAAAATACACACACTTTTATCACACTAATAATAACTTAGTGTTATGACCTTCCAGTACCTGCTAAGATCGAGTAAGAAAGATAAGAGAGCCATCACTCTAATAGCCTACAGCAAGCACTTCAAGAACAGAAGGCTTCAAATGTCCACAGGAATCATAGTAAGTCCTGGGGATTGGAAACCTGACCCTGATCCAGAGAAAGCTACTCAAGGCTTTGGTAAGTTAAAAGGAGCAACAAGATTAGTAGAACATAGTCAAGAATTAGAAAAGCTAGAGAGGGTAATAAAGGAGACTCTGAAAGACTTTAATCTTTCAGGTGGAGTAACAGATAATAAGACATTTATTAAGCGTGTAAGAGGTTCTCTAGGGCAGGAAAAGGCAAGTAGCAATGAGAAAGGGATAACTGTTCTAGGCTTTATGAGAGATAGGTATGAAGTTAAGAAAGCATCTGGGGCATTAGTAAAGACAACCTTGGGCAACCATAAACAAGCAATAAATCATTTGGAAGCTTTTGAAGCAGAAAGAGGCCTTATATTCTTTAAAGACTTACAACTTCAGTTCTATGAAGAGTATTATGAGTTCCTACAACAAAGGCTAAATGAAAACTCTACAGGTAAAATCATAAGGACAACAAAGGTGTATCTAAACGAAGCGAGGGATTATGGTCACCAAATTCCGTCAGATTTAAAGAAATGGAAGACGATAAAGCAAAAAGGGCTAGCACTTTATTTTGATAAAGATCAGTTGGTTAAAATTAATGAGTTAGAGCTTTCGAATGAGAGATTGAAAAAAGCTAGAGATATGTTCATTTTCCTTTGCTATACCGGACTAAGGCACTCTGATGCAGTTTCAATCACTACAGGAAATATTAAGGAGACGAAGAAAGGCATTAAGTACTTAGAGTTACTTCAAAAGAAAACCAGGTCACCAGTTAAAATACCGCTTAATCAATATTCTGAGAAGATATTAGAAAATTATGATGGAATACCACATAGAACTAGCTCACAAAAACTGAATAAGGCTTTGGGTGAAATCAGAAGTATATTATTGGAGAAGTATAAAGAAAGAGAGTTTAGTAGAAATGTAAATGGTAAATATCACCTGATCCCATTTGTGTCTCACACTGGCAGAAGATCATTTGCAAGTAACTTCTATAAAGCAAATCCAAATGCCATTGCTGACATCATGAGGATAACTGGACATAGTCACGAGCAAAACTTTCGGACTTATATAGGTGCAGATGATGAAGGTGATTTAAACAGGTCGATAAGTGCTATGGAAGTAGCTATGGAAAATATGAACTATTAACGATATGACGAAAGACGAGTTAATTGAAAAACTGCTTGAGGAAAATGTAAGACTCAAAAAAGAGTTGGAAGCAAAAGACAGGTTAGTTGAACATATCGATTTAGAATCTTATAAGAATTTCTTATTTAGATATGAATATAAGGAGAGTAAGGACGAGAAGGAAGAAAGAATACATCATAGTCTCAGAACCCCATTTAAGGGCCTTTGTGATCCAAGTGAATTATATGTCCTACTTAAGGATTATATCGAAGAAGACAAAGATTATTGCATACAAAGCTTTTGCGGATACAGGTTGAATAAGGAAATTGTACTTCCCAACAACCATTGGGAATTTTGGCTGAACCTTCCCTCAGATCGACCTCATTATAAATTGAAAGAAAATCAAAAGCAGTGGAAACTATATGTGATTCTCAAGGTCTTGAAACCTTACCTGAACGGAACAATAGACGAAACTGCAGAGTTCTTTTTTGGTATTAATAATATTCGGACTACACATAATTCTAAGGATAGTCTTAGTAACAAGGCAGCCCAAAAGAAGGCAGCGACATTTAAGAAAGACTTTGAACAGAAAGTATTTGAAGAAGGGATTACAAAAACTGAATAATAGTGATCTACATCTGTAGATGTAGATTCTCTTTGATCATAATGTTGCAACTGAAATTAAACTGTTAAACAGATAATAATGGAAGTAACAATACCAAATGAGTTGATCGCAAAAGCGGTAAAAAGCCACTTAGATTCAATAATACCTGACATCCTCGATCAAAGGTTAAAGCAAGAATTACAGACGAAGAAAGTCTATAATATTAAAGAAGCATGTCAGCTTCTGAATATGTCATTCAATACCTTGAAGAAGTTTCTTTTAGAAGGCAAAATCACCCATACAATGATTGGCCCGAAACCAGGCTTTACAGAAGCAAATCTCATTGAGTTTGTGAGATCAGGAGTTTGGTCTAGAATCAATATTCATAAGTTCAATTCGAATAAGGATAATATCTAACACGATGGAAGAACCTATAGAATTGGACAACATTAGTATGAATAGTGCTAAAGCGAAAACGCATAAAATAGAAGGGGTTTATAACTTAGATGATATCATGAAAGCGCCAAATGAAGCAGTTTTATGGCGCTGCTTTTTGAAGGGAATGTTTAATGCAATCGCTGGGAGTAGTGAATCAGGAAAGACTACATTAATGTTTCAACTATGTCTTGCAGTGATACAAGGCTTGAAAACGTTTTTGGGATTTGATCTATCTACAAATAATCAAAGAGCACTCTATATTTCTTTGGAGGACGGCATGCCACAATTCAAGAAGAAAATAATAAAGCTCGGACAACAGTTAAGCCCAGAAGAAAAAGATAGGTTTAGGTTCCTATTCAGTTCAGTCGATCTGGGAAAGAAACTAAAGTTACTCATTGATTCAGGGTTTATTCCAGATTTAATAGTCATAGACACATGGGGAGACTATAATGGTGGAGATTATGGGAATGAAAAGACCAGATCAGCAATTAAAGTATTAAGAGAAATGGCTATTCAATATCAAATAACAATGGTAGCTATTCATCATACGAATAAGGAAAAGGATAATATCCCTGAGAAATCCTCCATAAAGGGAGCATCAGATTTTGAACAGAGTTGCAGAGGGCTGGCATTCGTAACAGACTATAATGGCAAGAAGTATTTGACATGCGTGAAAGCCAATCACATGGAAACAAGTGAAAAGAACAAATCATATGATTTAACCTATGACAACCAGACAGGAAGAATAGGAAGAGGTACAGAAATAATTGATAGACTTACAATTGTGCGAGAACTAAGTAGGGATAATATTGGAGCACCAAAGAAGGTAATAGACTTCAAAAGTCTAGATTCAACTAAGTACTATACATATACAGAATTAGTGAATAAAGGCTTGCAGGAGGGTCTTAAAGAAAGTACAATAAAAAGACGAATCAAAGACGCAGTAGATGATGGTATTCTTCGGAATGACAGTAGTGGCTATCAACTTAGAACAACCGAAGAAACCTTAAACGATTCTTCTGATGGAACATAAGCAAGGTGTCAAAAGTGTCAGACCCTAGGCTTTGATACTTTTGACACTAAATCCGAAAAGTTGTTAT
>Ga0222655_1000256_pt1 | contig 26794 bp, 42 predicted proteins | sample AntAcemetagen423_FD_179857 | JGI IMG/M metagenome (GOLD analysis project Ga0222655, IMG submission 179857) | Saline water microbial communities from Ace Lake, Antarctica - #423 | ecosystem: Environmental > Aquatic > Non-marine Saline and Alkaline > Saline | place: Antarctica: Ace Lake... | reverse complement strand
CAGCATACTCAGTAGCATACTCAGCACGCTCAGCAGCATACTCAGCATACTCAGCAGCACGCTCAGACCATTACATTTGGCTATCAGAAACACTAATTAAAATAATGAATACATGAACAAAGAACAACAAGTATTACAACAACTAGATAAGTATAGAGAAAGAATAGATATATGCAAAAAATAAAATGTGTAGTTTGTGGTAATAAAAAAAACACAAAAGTATACTGTGATGAAATATGTAAAGTGTTTGTAAATCATTACACTGTTACACCAAAAGGGAACAAGCTAGCACCTTGTTACTTGAAAAAAGCCATAGAGATGGGTATGGATAGTAAGAAGGTTGAGTTACTCACAGACAGAGATTTAGGGCGTTAGAAGCTAATAACAAGGCTCACAGAGCTAAACAATATGAATAAATACTTAAAAATAGTATTAGATTATGTAGAAAAATGGAATAAGAACGATGAAGATGTAAAAGTTGCACAGTCATCAGAGAATTTAAAAAATGGAGTGTTTACTAAAAGTGAAATACTAGAACAATTACCTGTATATCCATTTCCAAACGACAATAAAGATAAAGAAAAAGGTTATTTTGAGTGTATTAGTAATTTAATTAAGGTTTTAAGTAAATAAACTATATGAAAAAACTTATTAACTTATTAAAGCATGATTAAGGTAACAAGAAGAAAAGAATTAAGAGCTGATGGTTTATCTGAAGAAGATATTTCTACAGTATGTTGCATAAGTGATTTTGTAGATAAATGGAAAACAATAACTTGTGATAATTACATACATATTAATTGTTATCGAAATAAGAAAGACAAAAGATTAAATGAACAAAACAAAAGATTAAGGCAAGTTAGTGACGATTTAATTATGGTTTATGGAGAAAAAGTGTATTTTATGGCAATGGAAAGATTAAATAATAATTTATAAAGCTAAATAAACATTAATATGTTAAAACAAACGGGTACAAACCTTAACCAGTTAGAAACAAATCACTGCTTAAGTTGTGGGAAAAGAATACCAAAACCAAAATACACTTGTTATAAATCAGGTTATGAAATAGGAGATTGTGAAACTATTACAAACTTAATATTATAAATAATAAGCTCACAGAGCTATATATATGGAAGAAATAAGAGAGAAAATAAAGGATTATGTAGGTAACTTACTTTATGAGAACGGAGTACATCAAAGAGAAGAAGAGATTTTTGAAAAGGCGAATGAGGGAATACAAAGCCTACTTGATGAACTGCTTAAATACCAAGAGGATAGAATTTTAACTGAATTTAGATGGGCTCTTGGAAAAGATGCAATGACAGATTTAGAAGAGGCTTTAAAAGAAAAATAACATGCCAACAATAACAATCACAGTAGAATACGATGATGTAGATACTATCTTCCTAGACCCTCTCGCTTGGAGAGCAGTAGGGAAGGTGGAGGGGTGGAACGGAAGAGACTACTTTTCAAATGTATACAGAAACAAACAAATCCAATTCATTAAAGACCTACAAGAAGGTTTATCAATCAAAGAAGCATTAAACAATATCTAATATGAACAACATACAACAAGTATTACAACAACAATGTGACTATGGAGAACATGAATTTACTATAGCACCTGACGGCAAAAACTGTATAAAGTGCAAACTGCACGTAGCAGAACAAACAGAACTAGAGGAAATAGTAGAAAGAGTTAGTAAAGAAACAAACATTGCTTATGATGAGTATTCTAAAGAACACACAGATATTTTAAGAAAAGCCCTAACTTCATACGCAGAGGTGAGAGTAAAGGAGGAGAGGGAGAGGATTGTAAAACTAATTGATAAATGTTATCCAAAATATACTCACTTTGATTGCACCAGTAGTGACTGCATTGAGTGTAAAGAATACAAGGTTGCTGATGAAGCACTTTCTAAATTACTGGCACTCACTAACAAGGAAGAAGAATAACTATGAATAAGAAATATCACAGAAACTCTAAGTCTTGGTTAACCCCTGAAGAATTCGACACTAGAAAGGAAGAAGATAACAAGAAAAAGAACCGATGCGAGAAACATGATTTTATTCTAGTGCTGCCGTTGTGGGGATGCTCATATGACGATAAGTATAAGTTCAATCCAGAATTATATTACGAAACAATGAAGGAGATACAGAAGTTTGAAAACGAGAAGTATGACTTCCTAGCAGATCACGGAATTTTAGTAGGCAGACGATTCAATTCAAGCAGGGATGAAGCAAAGCATTATCAATGTGCAAATTGTGGTAAACAATTATATAAATAACTATGGCTATAGAACAAACGAAACAAGAGATAACAAAAGGTCAGGTGTTTTTAGGGATTGGATTAGTTTTATTGTTAGTAGTTGGATATGCGATTGCAGAGAACTTCGTACTAGTAGTTAATTACTGTGGCAAATAAACAAGCGTGCTTGACAAATCTATAAATCTATGTTGTATCTTGTAATCTACTTGTTTTTCCACACTATTTAGTGGTAATATGTATGATTTTTTGGTATAATGTATAACATAACTGATCCCATCCTACGTGGTTTACCGCAAACTACCTCATAACCACTAAGGAACAAATCTAGTAATAATTTACTTAAAACCCGGTTCTGCTTAGTATAGCTCCTCGGAGCGTAACGGTAGTAAGGACGGATTGGTTACTTTAGACAGGCAAGTGTAGCGGTTGCCTGACTGGGGATAAAGAGACATAAGAGCGCGAGACTTATGAATTGGTGCAAGTCCAATAATCTCCACATGATTCAAATACAAACTCCAAAACAATGGAGACTAGGGCAAACAATATTTAACTTCTTGCGTTGGTTGCAAGTTGAGAAAAAATACGAAGGCTATGATGGTGAAGACTTTCTAGCTGATCCTTTTCATATTGATGATGACGAGCTACAGGGCTATTATAAAGAGTACCTTGAGTACCTAAAAGAACGAGAGTAATATGGGAAAACGATGGAACGAAGATTGTCATAACTGTGGAGGAGACGGAAAACTGGAATGTTACTCAAACAAAAAACATCTTGTTTGGCAGCGGAAGTGTAAAGTTTGTTGGTACGATGATAAACGTGACTACTACGAACTAGACAACAGAACTGAACTAGTAACATTTGAAGAAGCTATTAAAATTGGTGCTCTATTAGAGTGTCCATTGTGTTCTAAGTTCGATACTGCATGGTGGATTAAGCAAACAGGTTGGTGTATCGGTTGTCAACATAGAAAGAAGATTAAAGAGCAAAACATAGAAAATGCAGAAAACAATAGTGGTCAATTATAAAAATGTTATTAATTTAAAATAAAATAAAATGAATAAAACAATTCAAAAAAGAGTAATGGAAGTTGTTAAAGCACAAATTAAAAAAGCTTTAGAACTAGTAAAAAATATTGTTAATAAAATAGTATAATGTCTAACAACCGCTACTTAAACCTGTTCGGACAACTAGAAAAACTACCAAAGAAACGCGAGACAGCACATTCAAGACTCACATCATACTACTGTAGATGGTGGTACGTTGAGTTTGAAGGCAAGTGTAACGTCAGCTTTGGAAGATTCAATGCTGTGTGGAAGAAGCTCTTGACAGAATACTCAGAAGAACAAGTACGGTTTTTAATATTCATTCATTTCCATTGGTATGGGATTGAGGACAACAATGACCTAATCCACAAGAACTTGATAAGCTGGGGATTTCCTGTTAATAGTCTGTTGAAAAACTCAAGTATATATAAGACATTTATTGTCAATACACTACGTATTAATTTTGATTCAATGATAGATGTAAATGCTTACCTAAAGCAAGTAGACCAGAAACTGTCTACTGATTAGGTTTTTCTTTATAGGTGTAAAAAAGAATATATGACTTTTAAAAAGTACCCAAAGATTCACCGTCTTGGGAAAGAAGAAACCGAAGGGATTCTGGACGGTGTTTGTTATATTGAAGAAAAACTAGATGGAGCCAACGCTTCTATTTGGATAGACAAAAGAGGAGAGATAACTTGCGGATCTCGTAACAGAGAACTAAGTGAAGGATTCAATGGTCTTGTAGACTATGTGAAAGAGAATGAACCGATTAATAATCTGCTAAAAGACAATCCTCAACTTCGTTTATACGGAGAATGGTTAGTCCCTCACACAATAAAGTATGATGAGACTTCATATCGTAAATTCTATTTATTTGACATAACAGAAGTCTCTGATGGAGAAGAAGAAGAGCAATATTTAGAAAAATCTCACACAAGAGGATTAGCTGCTGAATATGGTATTCCTGTGCCTGAATTCCATGGACAAATAGAAAACCCTACAATGGAACAACTTAATGAATTTGTAGGAAAAACCACTCTTGGAGCAAAAGGAGAGGGTATTGTTATCCGTAATCCGTGGTTTATAGACAAGTTTGGTATCCAACGGCACGCTAAAATCGTCTCAGAGGCGTTTAAAGAGGACAATGTGGTCACATTTGGAGGTAATAACAAGCACTCAGACACGTATTGGGAAATGTATATCACCAATAAGTACATGACACTGCCACGAATTCAAAAGATTATGAATAAGATTCAACCACTTGTGGATAAGAATTTGGATTTCGAGCACACACCACGTATAATACATACAGCTTATCATGATCTACTAGAAGAAGAGATTTGGGAGATCGCAGGTAAGGTTGGTGTAGTTGATTTCAAAGCTCTTAAACGAATTGCTTCGAAGAAGGCTGCAAGGATTTACAAGGATATACTTAACGAACACATCAGTGTTGCATACAAATAATATGACTAAACTAATAATGCTTATGGGATTACCTGCATCTGGTAAGAGCACCGCAGCAAAAGAAATACTAAAACAAGGTAATTGGCTTCGTGTTAATCGTGACCTGATAAGAGAGATGTACCACAACAACGTTTGGTCTGGTAAAAAAGAAGATATGACTGTTGGTTTAGAAAAGACTGCAGCATCACTAGCTCTAGCAAAAGGTTACTCAGTTGTAGTGGATGACACCAACCTGACTAAATCTAATAAAGATATGTGGAAGAACGTTGCTAAAATCATGGAAGCTTCGTTCCAAACTAAGAACATAGACACTGACTACAAAACTTGTATTGAGCGTGATAGTTTGCGTCCTAATCCAGTTGGAGAACAAGTTATTAAGGAGTTTGCGTTTAGTTCCCGGAGATATCCACAAGAACGCCCATTCATTATTTGTGACATAGATGGTACAATTGCAGACATAGCACATCGGCTAGAGTATGTAAAAGGTGACACAAAAGATTGGAAATCGTTCTTTGCAAATATTGATAATGATTCTCCTCGTCAAGACATAATTGATGAGGTGTTTGAACTTGCTAATCTTAAACAGCAAGAAGTTATATTTGTCACAGGAAGACCTGATACATACAGAAAAGAAACAGAAGCATGGCTAGAGAAATACGCACCTGATTATTCAATACTATTAATGCGAAGAGGTAATGACAAACGTCCTGACAATGAAGTGAAACAAGGAATATATGACAAATTCCTGAAACACTATGAAATCGACATGATTTACGACGATCGACCTAGAGTAATCAGAATGTGGCGAGAAAACAAACTAACAGTTAAAGACGTAGGACCAGGGATAGAGTTCTAACAGGTTGTTATTAGCTAAGTGTTACACATGGGAATAATTGAAAATGCACGAACAAAAATACACACAGTAACAGGTAATTTCGGAGGGTATAGGAAACCTGACGTACAGATTGTACAAGCCAATATAGAATCACTTGGTAACAATCCTGATGCACGGAAGTATTTACATAACAGAAACCTCAGTGATAAAACCATTGAGCACTTTAAACTTGGATATGACGCATCACGAGATGCCATTAGCATACCTGTTTATAAAGATAAAGAACTTATAAACATAAGGTATAGACATTTAGCACCTGAAAAGAAAATGCGCTACTCACAAGAGAAAGGTTGCGAGACTTGGATTTATAATGAAGACGGGATCAACTCTGCCAAAGAAAAAGGAGGAGTATTAGTTGTAGAAGGAGAGTTTGATTTGATGTCAGTTTGGCAAGCAGGAGCTAAGAACGTTGTCTCACCATCATCAGGAGCTCAGAGTTATGGGCCATGGATTGAACTAATGGACAGTATTCCACGAGTATGGATTGCATATGACAATGATAAGCCAGGTAAGAAAGCAGCATACGACTTTGCTCAAAGAATAGGGATAGACAAATCATTTGAAGTCACATACAAAGGCGATATAAAAGACGCTAACGATTTCTTTGCTGTTCATACCTATGATGAATTTAAAGAGCTTATAAAGGAAGCTAGACCGTTCTATTCGTACATATTCAGTGGTTTGACTGATATTATCGCTGATATGCGGGAAAACAAGGCTGTGAAGACCACTATTAAGATGGCACCATTCATCGAGTTTGAAGAAGATTGGTTGGTAATTATGTCTGGAGACTCCAACACAGGAAAGACTTCATGGGTTCTTAACGTAGCAAGCGAGTTGGGAGACAAAAAGATTCCTACCCTCGTGATGCCTTTTGAGAGAGGAATAAGAAGTGTTGGTAAAAGGTTTCTACAGGTTAGACACGACACCAAGGAGAAAGACTTTTTACTTTTTCAAGATGCAGATTGGGATAAGGTCATCGAAGACGCAAGTGATTTACCTGTGTATTTCAGTGTTCCAAAACCTCAGGATGTAGAAGATGTAATCAGACGCGCAAAGAGAATCTTCAATGTAAAGTTTGTCCTTATTGACCACCTTAACTACCTAGTTAGACAAGTTGATAAAAAGCAAACAGAAGCTGAAGCTGAATCCATGATGAAGTTCAAAGATTTAGCTCAAGAGCTAGGAATAGTTTTCATCATTGTCCATCACATTAAGAAGCCTGATACTCATGGGAAACCTCGTAAGTTACAGAAGGAAGACCTTAAGGGTAGTTCTAGTCTTTATCAAGATCCCGAAGCAGTTATTATGCTTGACCAAATAGATGGCTCTATGGATGTCGAGTACAATGTTGTTAAGAACAAAGGAGAACAAGGGAGTCAGACTTTCAACTTCACTAGAGGAACTGGTGTAATGAAACAAAGCTATGGAGTAACTAGCGCACAGCAAGACTATGACGCAGCGTAAACTGTCTCAGGAAGAACTACAGGTGCTACGAGATATTAGCATCAGAGATCTCCTTGGTGTCAGGTCTGGAAGAAAGGAAGTAAAAATAAGATGCCCTTTTCATGATGACAACACACCTAGCTGTAGTCTATACATAGATAACACGTTTTATTGTCATGCTTGTGCGGTAACAGGTAAAGGCGCTATTGATTTCTTTATCAAGCAGGGAAACAGCATGGCGAAGGTCATAGACGAGCTCGCAAATCAACTATAGTTATCCACAAAAAACATTGAAAAAACATTAAAAGTGTGCTATAATAAATCAATATGGAAACTACATTGGAGAAGTTAAAGAAAGTGAATGAAGCATTAAAAAAAGGAGAACCAGGAAACACAACAGAAGATAATAAAGGGTATTCAGGTTACAAGCCTCAATACATTATTGATTGTGTTAATAGAGAATTCCTCGGAGAATGGGGAGTTGAGGTTATAGAAAAGAAGAACTACAGAGATGGCAAGAATCAAAGACTTACTGCCTTCGTGCATATACGTCTCTCATTTCTTGGACAAGAGGTTGATAGTATGGCATCTCACCCAGATAATCAGAATGATTTAGGTGACGCATACAAAGCAGCACAAACTGACGCTCTTAAAAAAGCGTTTGCACACTTTAGCATTGGTAATCGTGCATACCATGGTTTATTAAAGAAATAATTATTATATGGAAGGAACAAACAGTCCGTTTGACTATCAAAAGCCAAGCGAAGGAAACATTGTAAAGATTGAGGCAGTCAGAGAAGCGTATAAAGTATTGCACGCACATCTATTGTCACTTTCAGGAAGTCGTGAAATGTCAGTAGCTATTACTAATCTTGAAACAAGTGCTATGTGGGCAACCAAAAGTCTTGTATTTAACGAACAATAATTATATGGCAGAAACAAAATTTGTAGATGGTTTATTTGTAAAACCAAAACGAGATGGAGCACCTGATTTTGTAAAAGGATCAATCTCTATTAAGGTAATAGAGCTTATTCAATTTTTACAGAAAGAAACAGGTGAATGGTTAAATATTGACATCTTAGAAGCAAAAGAGCCAGGAAAGTGGTATGCAAAAGTAAACGATTGGAAACCAGAAAACTCTGAAACTCGATCAAACACTACAAACACTACAAACCAACAAGGCGAAGCAGAAGCAGGATACAAAGCAATGCGAGAAGAATTAGAAGACATTAATCCTGAAGATATTCCCTTTTAATTATAATACTAATAATATATGAATTACTTAGAAAATACTGAAATAATCTATTATGTCCTAGTGGCATTGTTGATTATTGGATGGGTGATATTTGCAAGATATCTTCTTAATAAAAAAGAAGAAATAGAAGAAATAGAATATATTTGTGAGGAACCAAATCCTGCAGAAATATTGAAATCAATGGAAGCAGATGAAGAAAGGGAACTAGAGCGCATCAAACTAGCCGTACAAGGCCATTTTGGGACCAAAACAGCCATTAAACGATCAAACAAAACGGCATTACTGTCATTCTTTGAAGAGATTGGATATGCTGTAGATGACTCAAAAACAAATGACGATTTAAGAAAAATTCTCATTGACTATCTAGGATAGATATGGTATAATTGAATAAGGTTTATAAGTCAGTATACAAGCTGGCTTATTTACTATAAAATTATGAAAGGATCACGAAAATTCAAACTAAATACGCGTGACCTAAAGAAGATTGGTATTGGAATATTGATCGCTCTAGGTGGAGCTCTTGTAACTTATGTTGCAGAAACTGTACCTAACGTTGACTTCGGAGCTTGGACTCCTACTGTAGTTGCTATCAACTCAGTACTAGTTAACACTATGCGAAAATTCATTACGAACTATTCTGAAAGGCAAGATGATATACTGGATTAGTCCCTATTGTATTATCTGAGAAACTCTGAAACGACTTAAGAATCGGCTTATTAAACATATTTTATTACTTACTTTATCGTTAATTATTAGCTTCATTCCTTATCCTCTTATCGCTTATGATAACTACGGATACTTTGAAGCACAACACACAAAAAAATATAGCATTGAAGAGCATATACGAAGAGCTTTTCCTGAAGAACCAAATACAATGGTTGCTATCGCAAATTGCGAGAGTTCATTACGTCAGTTCGAACTGGATGGAACAACCCCTCTGAAAGGAAGAATGTCATCAGATAAGGGTGTCTACCAACTCAACTGGGTTCATTGGGATCGTGCAGAGTATCTAGAGATAGATATCGATACATTACTAGGAAATATTGCATTTGCAAGACTTCTCTATGATGAGTCAGGTACACAGCCTTGGTATATGTCTAAGCACTGTTGGTCAGTATAGTCACGTAAGGGGCGTGAACAGATTGTAAACCTGTTGCCTTCGGGCCCTGTAGGTTCGAATCCTTCTACTGGCACCATATCGGGCGGTCATGTTCCATGGCGGCGAGATTCCCTTGCACGGAAACTGAGTTGGGTTCGATTCCCATACTGTCCACAAGTAGTTCTTTATATGAATAAACAAGATGTGACTTACGACGGATGTCCTGAGTTTGCAGCCTGGGAAAATCCTGAAGATTGGTCAGAAACCCAAACCCCGGAAACCATGCTACTACACAAAGGAAAACTATATGAAGAGAAGGATGAACTACAGGAACAACTCCCATTGGAAAGCACAGAGGCTCAGGAAGAGTTTGAATTCGCAGAAGCGAACCCCGACTTGCTTGAGAAGCTCAAGAGCATTTCACCAAGAGAATCACAAACCACCACCGAAGAGCGGAAGTGGAAACGTGTCACTGTAGAGTAATCAATTTGAGGGAAACCTCATGAGCCGACTGGTATCGCTACCGTCGTAGAAAGGAGTAACATCTAAGAGGACTTACATTCTATATGTTTGTAAGAGCCGATGTGTGTAGAGATACTCACAGCACAGAGCTACGAGAGTGATTAAAACCCACTTGATGACCTAGCTCTTTTTTCGACTAACAAAATACAAATGACTGAGAAAGAACATACACCGGAAGAACTAAAGGCTATGCAAAAAAGGATTGAAGAAAGGATTAAAAACAGAAAGAAGGATATTATAATCGAGGATCCAGGAGACGCAAAGGTCTGCGATGGTTGCGCGTAACGCTCAAATAGATATAAAATGTTTTCCACACCCCAAGCTTGATTTTGCTTGGTTTTTTTGTTATAATGTATTATAGTAAAGCATTTTGAAAACAGGTCGAGAAAAGCACGGTAAGAGCATCAGCGACCTTTCCGTAGCTGGTTTAGGGTCCCCACACTCCACTTTTAATGACACTAAGTCCGTCTTGACCTGTTTTTAGCATATTATACACATGAAAATACAAAGAGCAATTGTAATTCCTGATTGTCAGGTGCCGTTTCATGACGAAAAAGTTCTAAAATTAATAGAACGATACATGGCGGATCACAAGTGGGACTATTATGTCAACCTTGGAGACTTCTTAGATTACTACACTATCTCTCAATTTAATAAAGAGAAACCTGGACTCATCGAAGGAAAAACGATAATGAACGAGCTTAATATTGGTGAGAAGATTATTGGAAGACACTCAAAGCTATTACAAGAAACCAATCCTAAAGTTAAGATGTACCTACTTGAGGGAAATCACGAGTACAGAGCAACAGACTTTGTACACAGATATCCTCATCTCAAAGGTCTTATTGAGCCTGAAAACGCTCTTAAACTAAAAGAAAAGAAGATTAAGTACCTAAAAAGCTGGTCAGAAGACGAAAACTTAGTAATTGGAAATGCCAAGTTTGCTCATGGAAGATATGTAAACCAACACCACTCAAAGAAAATGGTAGAGGCTTATGGTTCAAACATTTTTTACGGTCACGTACATGACACTAATTCATTTAACAAAACAAACTTAGGAAGCAAAGAAGCTCTTATAGGACAATCACTAGGATGTCTATGTGAGTACCCTACAGATGTAGATTACACAAAAGGAGCACCAAAGAATTGGCAGCAAGCCTTTACAGTATTCCACTTTATGCCGGATGGAAGCTTTAACTACTTTATTGTAAGGATTCAAGACGGTAAATTTATCAGTCCAGAAGGAAAGTTATATAAATAAGTAATTATGAAATATCTATCACTTTTCAGCGGAATAGGAGGATTTGAATTAGGAATAAAACAGGCGTATTTTTCAAAAGAGCGATTGCATTTTGATGATGGTCCTGAATGTGTTGGATACTCAGAGATAGACAAATACGCAACACAAATTTATCAGAAACAATTTAAAGATCACAAAAATTATGGAGACATTACAAAAATCGATGCATCAGAATTACCAGCATTTGATATGTTGGTGGGAGGATTTCCATGCCAAAGTTTTTCAATCGCAGGAAAGCGGGGAGGATTTGAAGATGCAAGAGGGACAATGTTTTTTGAAATCGCTAGGATTATTAAAGAAAAACAGCCACGCCTTCTTTTGCTTGAGAACGTTAAAGGGCTTTTATCACACGACAAAGGGCAGACATTCCGTACTATCATCTCAACGCTTGATGAATTGGGGTATGACTGTCAATGGCAAGTTCTTAACAGCAAAAATCATGGAGTCCCACAGAACAGGGAAAGAGTGTTCATTATCGGACATCTTAGAGGAACAAGTCGACCCCAAGTATTTCCTCTCGGAGGATGTGGCAAAGAAGTTGTTGGTAAAGAAACCAGGGGCGTTCAAGCAAATTGTTTAACGGCGACTTGTCATAAGGGAGCGGGAAATGATGGGATGACATTACTTCAACTCAACAAACCAACACACTCAAACGATAGAGTTTACGGAACAGACGGAGTAAGTCCAACTCTCAACACAATGCAGGGAGGAAATAGACAGCCGTTTATACCTGAAGATATTCGCATAAGAAGACTTACACCTACAGAGTGCGAAAGACTACAAGGGTTTCCTGATGGTTGGACTGAGGGAATATCAGACACACAAAGATACAAGTGTTGTGGTAATGCTGTTACAGTAAATGTTATTAGGAACATAATGAATTGCTTATATGAAACAATACAAGACTAAAGATTCAGGCAAAAGAAAAGTATGGGATTCTGGATTTAATAGAGACACTGATGAAGGAAAGCTTAGGTATGATCTTATACCAACGGAGCTACTAGAACGACTAGCAGGACTCTATACAAGAGGTGCTGAGAAGTATGATGATAATAATTGGAAGATTGCAAAGACTGAAGAAGAGATTAATAGATTTAAACAATCTGGGTGGAGACACTGGATGCAATGGCTAAAAGGGGACCAAGACGAAGACCACGCCATTGCCGTTATTTGGAACCTTATTGCTTACGAATGGCACACCCAACATAAAAATGAAAATAACCACAAAACAAAGAAAAGCAATATCTAATTATGTTCAATATTGTCGATCTATACTATTTTTAGACGAATGGCAAATTGATATATCTTATTACGATGATTGTCCTGAAGGCCTTGCAGCGTGCATAGCACCTCAACCTAGGTACTTTCATGCGGAACTAAGCATTTATCAGTACTTACTAGAGCAGAGCTCAGACGAGATTGCTGCAATATTACTACATGAAGTGTGTCACATTATCACTCATGAACAAGCAGAAGTAGCTGTTAAACCAATGAATGATGAGTTTATAAACAAAACAATGATAGAAGATGCAAGTGAAAAAGCCACTTCTAGAATTGAAGTGGTTGTAACTAATCTATTAAAAGGAAATAATAATGGATATAAAGAAGCTGTTTCTTTACTTAAGGAAGCGTTCCGTTAGTTCTTGATAGTATTCAATATAATCATTAAGTTGCCGTTCTGATGGACGGTATTCTTTTTGTGCATCTTTTAGTAGAGAATTTACTGCACGACGTCCATGTAGATCAATCATATTCAATGTGTATAAGATACCATTTCCATGGAGGTATCTGTTACAACGAGAACATTGACCGTTAACGTTTCTTTCATCAAAATCTAGAGTTGCGTGTAACCAATGGCCAGCATGATACTGACCCTTTTTTATTTCTTTTTTACCGCAAGTAAAGCAGATGTTTTTGTCCCTGGTTCTAATATAAAGAGCAAACACTTTCCAACACTTCTTGTACAACTTATCGTACTTGGTAATAGCTTTTCTATTACGCGGTGTGGGCTTGTGTTTATTTAACTGCATTAGTTAGTTTGTTTCTGATGTGTTGAGAGTAAGAAATAGATTCTTGTTTTGCCTCCCGGACAATCTCTGCTTTGTGTGATTTAGAAACCCTTAAGATGATAGTTTCTGTTAGTTTTTCTTCCATGTGTATAATTTGTTTGACTTAGTAAATTGTATATGCTATAATAGTATTACAATAGGTATCATTATTATACCACAAATTTAACTATTAATCAAGAGCAGATGGCTAAAAAAATTTACACGTACGACGAACATAAAGAGGATATTATCAACGCGATTGACCTCATCGCAGATCCAATTAGACAAACAATTTCTCCAAAGGGAGCAAACGTAGTGTTTGATAAAGGATTCGAAGGAGTGCAAGTGACTAACGATGGTGTTACAATAGCTAAGTCTATCAACGTTGAAGACGAGCTACAAAATGCCGTTATCAATATTATTAAACAATCGTCACTACAGACGAATAATAAGGCTGGTGACGGAACTTCAACAACTATTTTACTGTCTAGTGTACTCAGTAAAGAAGGTCTTAGTTTGGTTGACAAAGGATATTCTCGTAGAGAGATTCAAGATAACTTCAATCGGTTTGGAAACTTACTGAAGAAAGCTATCGAAGAACAAAAACTAACTGTAAAGTCAGATAAGGATTTAGGATACATCGCCAACATATCAGCGAATAATGACTCTGAAATCGCTAAAGACACAGTGAAGATTGTTAAGAAAATGGGGGAACACGGACAACTAATACTGGACGGGAGCCATGTATCAGAGACAGAAATCATTGAAGATTCTGGATTTGCCATTAATTCACCGATGTTCTCACCTGAATTTTCTAATGTTAGCGGAGGAGTATTTGCTGACTACAAAGGTGTAGCGGTACTTATCACTGACAAGAATATCTACCACGAGAAAGAAGCAGAGAAGATTCTGACTGTATGTCAGGAGAACGACATAAAAGAGATAGTAATCGTAGCGAAGAACTTCACAGGAGATGCCTTTAATATGCTTGCTTACAATCATACTCAAGGTAACTTCAAGGTGTTGCTTATTAAAGACCCATCAGGAGAAGCTGAAAAGGACTTCCTGGATGATCTAGCTACCTACTTAGGAGGAGATAAATTCAAAAATACATCAGGTTCAATGCAACAATTGACCTACAAAGACTTTGTTTTTGCAAAGCGAATAATTTCCAATCAAGAGAAGACTACTATCGTAAGAAAAGAAGAAGTAAATATTGAACTTACTCAAAGGATTTCAAACTTAGAGAAAGAGATTACCAAGCTTAAAGATGCTAAATCACCTAGAGCAGAGGTTATCAAATCAAGGCTAGCACTACTTACAACAGGAATTGTTACTGTTAAAGCAGGAGGAAGAAGCGCAGCAGAGGTACGAGAGAAACTATATCGATACGAGGATTCAATTAGTGCAACTCAATCAGCAAGAAAACATGGATACTTAGTAGGAGGAGGACTAGCTATAAAGAACGCGTTTGACGCGATTTCTAGCGACTTCACAGAGCCTGAGTACTACAATGTGTACACACAAGTTTGTACTGCAAACATCAGACAGATTGCAGAGAACTCAGGGAAGAACCCTAACGAAGTATTGAAGAGCATTAACGAATCTAAAGCAAAGAACTTCGGTTACAATTCACTTACTGATTCATTCGGTAATCTGTTGAAACAAGGAGTAGTAGATCCGTACGAAGTGACGCAAGACTCTATTGCAAACGCAATTAGTATTGCAAACATAATTATTAGCACGAGAACTTACATAATTGAACAAAATGACAAACAAGATAAATAAAGAAGAAGCAGCAGAAGCGGTTGAAACACCAACATTAGAAACACGAGGAAAAGAATTGCACACACTCATCGTAGCTAAATCAGCAGAACTAAATCTAGGACTTGTTGCAGAATTAAAATACGCACCTGAAGGAGTGATTCCTGTGATAGTGTTTAAAGATCTAATTGGTTCAACAACAGAGGACAAACCAAAGATTGAAAAACCTAAGAAAGCAGCAAAAAAATAGTATGAAAATATCTGATATCAAAATTACAGAATTTAACTTTATGGGAGACCATATTATGTTTGAAGCATTGTTTGTTGAAGAAGTTTCAGGTATTGCAAAGCCTGTAGACGATGACTCTAAACCTGAATTTGGAAAAGTCTTACAAGTTGGAAATGGTAAACTATTAGACAACGGAAATCGACATCCAATGACCGTTAAGAAAGGAGATATTATCTTATTCCAACGGTACCTTACAGACGTAGTTCGTCACCAAGGTAAGGATTACTACCTGATTCGAGAAGAAGATATCATCGGAACTAAATAGAACTCGAAGCCGCCCCCTCACAATAAAGCAACTTTAACCGGTTGCTTTTTTCTTTAGTTGGTGTATAATATACAGATGACTATAATGCAGTTAATCATATTACTAGGGATTACTCTGACTCCACAACAATTTGAAGTGGTTACACTACTAGATGAGTCCAAAACTAACGTACAAGAAATACATATGTCAAATTTAGATGAAACAAAAGAAACAGATGAGGAGGTTAAACAGACAGCAAAAGAAAAAACCTCTCAAGAAGAGGAGGTTAAAGGTCGTGAAGACGGTCTAGGACCAGGTACAGGCGTTGTGCCAGTACAAGCTTAATTACTTAAGAGCGTGGATGGTTTTCTTAACATCTTTTGTTAGGATGCCTTTTTCTTCAGCCTCGTCTAAGAACTCTTTGATCTCCTCTCTGGGAGTGTTAAGAGACTTAAGCTCACCGATTCTTTGCATTAAATACTGTGCTCTCACAGATACACTATCGGTTTTAGTTAGAACCTCGAAGGTCTTTCTACGTGCTTGTAGACGCTTCACTTTAGTTTTTATGTCTTTGTTTAGTCGCGGACCAAGCCCATCAAGATAGTCACCTTTCTCTTTGTTAGTTTCCATCTTATTAAGGTTGGTGAAGATCTCTTCAGCAAACTCTTTTTTCTCTATGTTGCTGTCAGTATCTGCTTGTTTGATGACCTTCTTTTGCTCTTTTCTAAACTCTGATTCAGGAGAGTAAAACTCACTAGCTTCTTGCATGAAAGCTCGTGTGATTGGCATACGTCCTGCGGTTCCAAAATCAGTCTCTGTAAGTGACTGTTCTCGAACACTCTCTGTTAGATCATTTCCTTGTGCGTACCCAAAAGCCATGTCAGCTACTGACTGTAAATCTTGTGGTAGTCCTCCAAATGAATCTAGTACAAACTCTAATTGAGCTGGTGCAACGTTCATCATGTTTGCTAGTTTTTTAGTAACTTCAGGAGTTGATGGAGCAAATTGTTTCTCCTTAGAAGCTCCTTGACGGTCTTCAGGTATAATTGGTTTCCCAAAGAATGGGTGTTGGTTTGTAGCAAGTCCTGTAGGAATAGAAGCTAGTGGACCTAGTTGTGAGATCATCGATGACCATACATTTGCTTCTCCAAAAGATTGGAATGAAACTGGTGATGCTGCACCTATAGTATCAGCAATCATTTCTCCGACACCTTTGTAGTTGACTCCATCAGCTTTGTCTAGGAAGTGTTGGATAGGACCTGATACTAGAGATTGACCTTCTCCCTTAGGAATAGTTAGATATTGAGGAACTGTTGTCGGTTCTCCAGTATATTTGTCTGTAGTCTCCACTTCACCTGTCATGATAATCCAGTTTCGTGCTTTGTGATAGTCTGAAACGCTCCCGTAAGAGTCGTATCGTCTGTTGTGGCTATGAAGCATTACAGTAGGATATACTGCAGAGTATAGTTGCATACGAGCAAACATTTCTGGATCTCTTTTAACTGCTCCTGCTAAGTTAGCGAACCCTTGTACTCTAGCGTTAAGGAATGGGATAGCTTTGTTCAATGATTGCATCCAAGAACCCATTTTAGCGAAGTCAATAGTAGCATTACGCGCAGCATAAGCTGAATCTTTAGGGTTTAGACCTCTCTCAAGGCCTCTTTTGAATACATTTAGTCTAGTTTGAACCTCAAATTGCTCATTTACCTTCTCAAATGCTTTATCAACTCGTAGAAAATCACTCTTCTTGAATTGTTTTATCATCCCTCTCGCTTCCATTTTGTCTAAGATAACTTTGTCTCCATCTTTGAAAACACTAGCACCGTATCCACCGCTTTGTGTATATAAATCTTTTAGTTCTTTTTTACCTAGTCCGATCTTAGCTGGATTCACCCCTGCTTTCTTGGCCATTTCTTCGATAATAGGACCAGCAGTAAGTAGAGCCGTTTGCTTATCTCGGAATGTGTTGGGTAGACCAAACGAAATGTTGGCTCCTGTTGCACCTTTCTTAAGCACTTGGTTGACCCCTGTTAGTAGCTTGAAGAAACCTGCTTCAATAGGAATATCAGTCCCTTTGATAGAGATTGCTAGGTCCTTTGGTACCTGATAAGTGACTTTCTTCCCGTCTTTGAAGAAGTTTATCTTATCAAATCCTGATTGGGCTTTCTTGTTAGATGGTATTTGTTTCATACCAGGAAGTACATTAAACTCATCTTGAGCACTTGCTACTTCTTGTAACCATTTGTTCTTCTGAATTGTTCTCTCAGAGATTCTTGCTCGCTGAACTGTAGCAACGAAAGGGTCATCAATTTTACGTGTTGAACCAACAGCTTTTTGCAGGTCAGTTTTAGATACGTTAAGAGTATTACTCATACCTCTGATAGCTCTTTCTTCAGAGTCCATCAGTACATTGTGAGGTATATAGTTAGGGTGAGCTGATTTCAAGTCGCTCATTTCTTTAGCACTGATAAGCCCTGCATCTACTCTATCTTGTAGTGACTTCTCTTGAAATGCTCGATACTTCTTTCGTGCTTGTCCTAGACGTTGCATTTTCTCAGGTCCAACTTCATCAGCAAAGATACGTAATTGATCTTCTAGTTGCAATTGAGAGCGTCCTCCTGCTACTTTATTACCTAGTCGAGATCTATCAATAAGGTCAAGTTGAGTAAGATACGCTTTAGATTCGTCTACAATATCATTAAAAGGTCGTAAATCATCAGCTAACTGTACTACTTTACGTTCTGCAAAAGCATCAGCTTCTGCTGTTAGCATCCTTACATTTCGATATACTTTCTCTGATTCTTTCAGAGGTCGTCCTGAAGCCTCTTCTACAAGGTCTTGCATACGATTTGATGCTGTGTGACGGTCTAAGAAACGAGCTTTAAACTGTCTTGCTTCTTGAGTACCTTTCATAAAAATATCTGCTCCGTACTGTTTGACAGATTTCTTCTCTCCAATATTACTTAGCATTTCATCAACCATTGATCCTCCTTTAGGACGTTGAGATTGTAATTCAACAGCTCTTTTTTCCATTTTATTAAAGAAGCTTTTAAGAGTAGGGTTTATTTTTTCTCCTGCTTTAGTTGCTAGTGCTCCACCTCCTTTTGCAAGAATTAGTACTCCTGGTCCAACAGCGAATCCTAATTCTGCAGCGTGAACAATATCTTCTGTTGTAGCATCTTCGTCTTGAGCTTTTGCTAATGCAAAGAACCCAGAACCAATAGCTCCTTCTTTACCAAGAGTTGCAGTAAGTTGTACAGCTTTACCTACTTTAGACAGGTTTTTAGCTTGTTTGAATTTCAGCGCTTGTTTTGCTGCTTTGCCTAAGAATTTACCCGAAGCAGAGTTAGCTAACTTAAGGCTTCCCCCTGTCATTGCTGTAAGCATTAACTCACCAGCACTAGCAACTAACTGTCTAGTAGATTTAGTTTCATCTAATCTGTCAGTAATAAAGTCAGCATCATTGTCTGAAAAGTCTTCTAAAATAGTACGTGCTCGTTTAATTCTATTCTCATCACCTGATTGCTTTGCTTCTCTAAAGTGGTCAATAGCAGAATTAACGCTTTCAGATTGTCTGAAGTTTAACTTTTCTTGTTCTTTAGTGTCTTGTCGAAGTGCTATAGATTCACTAAATCCTCTTGCTACTTCATCTCCAGGAGTTAGTTCTCCTATAGTATTCCACGCGTCACGCGCTTTTCCAGGTATTGAACTGAATGTTGATTGTACTTTTGAAAAAAATGACATGTTTATTTAAATTTATTAGAATAAATCAGAGTTGTTGTTAAGATCTATTCTTAAGTTTTCTGGGATAAAAGATTGACTTCCTTCAGATAAGTATACTACTGATGGAAATTCTTCAAGAAATTCTGTTAGAGTTCCACCTCTAGCAATAAAGTCGTTCTTAGCTTTTTGATAGGTTTCAGGAGCTACAAATCCGTCTTCTCCAACCATTGAGTTCAGTTCTTGCGCTGTTTTCTGGTCATTGTCGAACCCTTTATCGTTAGAGTTCTTAGAAGCTTGTAGTAAAGTAGTCTTTACCTTACCATTAGCGTCTCGTGTAACGTTCACAAGTCCTACTCCTGATACAACTTGAAGATTCATTTCTTCTTTAGATTTTATGTTGTCAATTACTCCTGGATCTAATCCTAAAGTTTGTTCTAGCTCTGCTTTACCTGCAGCATCCATGTCTCCTAACAAGTTATTGTCTTGTAGAAAGCTTACTTTGTCCATAGTTTGACTAAACATTTGTTGCTCTTGTTGCTGTTGCACTTGTTGTACTGAAAGACCAAGATTTCCTAATCCTAACATATTAGAGAAAGCTCTTTGTTCTGCATCCATTTTAAATTCTAAAGCTTTCATTTCTAGTCCTGCTAGTTGACTTGCCGCTTCACTGTTGTTTGATAATAGAGCTTCTTCTTTCCGTTGTCGTAAATCGTTGATATTAGAATCAGTTGTCTTAACTAATTCTCGTAGTGCTGTAATATTAGTACCAAAACCTCTTCGAGATTCTAGTCGGCCTGTAATAGATGAGTCTTGATTTCCCTCTGCAACACTTATAGCTCTATCAAATTGTGATTCAATTCGTTGTCCGCTAGCGTCAGCAGAAGCCTGTACCCCTCCCATTGCATTATTAATACGTTGCTCTATATCACTTGATTTAGAAGAGATAGCTGGTGAATTCAAGAGAGAGCTAGTTAAGGCGCTTAAAAACTCATTTTGAGAGCCTGAGGTGTCTCCTGGAGTCCCTGCAGTGTCATTTCCTGTAGTAACAGGAGTATTTGGTGTTTGAACGTTTGTTGCTGGCCCTGCTGGTTGTTTAACTTCAAAGACCCCACTAGTTTTACCTAGATTAGTATTAGATAACGCAGCTTTAGAATCTGCTGCCTCAAATGTGAACTCTTCACCTCCCTCGTTTACTCCTTTGAATGTTGCCATATTTATTTATTAAAATTAATTCCTCTTACTTTAAATGTCTTTTGCTCTCTTCGTAATGATGTAGGTATTGTTTTTGATATTCTTTGTACAACTTCAATAGCCTTACCTTCTTGAATTTGAGCCGATGTGTACATACCAAGGGATTCAAATGCTAATGCAGCTGATTTACGAGCAAGAGCATACTTGTATTGATCGTATCTTCCTGAGAAGTAAGGAACATCAGTCTCTGCTGCGAAAGCTGTGATATCTGCTCCAGCATTATCTACTCCAACTTTGTATGATTGGTAGTAAAGTTTTAGCTTTTCAGGTCGTACTAACCTTAGATTATCAACTCGAAAATCTGTATCATCTGCTTGACTTGATGTATAATTGATATTAATTTGACAATAAACTATAGCACTAAAATCTAGTGTTCCTGTTGTTGTCATATCTTTCCAATTTATCTTTACAGTGTTTTCTCCTGCAACAAGAGCGTTGCCTGAAGCATCTGTTGTAGTAGTACCTACAATGTAATTATTAATTGATGAAGGAGTAGAAGCCGTGTCGCTTGAGAAAGTAATTGTAACTGACGATATTTCATCTGCGTCTGGCAAATCTATATCAAGCAATAGTGAAGATAGTGTTGTAAACCCTGTAGAATCTAGTGTTGAAAAATCTAAGTTTGACAATGCTGGGTTGTAGATAGTTCCTAAGTGATTTGATGACTGAGAAACGTCAACATCAAAGTTAATTGCACCACTTCCTTCTGTGAACTTAGTATCGTCTAACGTTACATTAAGAGCATCTGATCCTGTTTCATCTGCAGTCCAAGTTCCATTCCCTTCTGTAAGTGAATCAAACCGTGCAATCATAATTGCGCTATATTTTACGTGTTGATTAATAACTAAGAAAGTATCTCCATCTCTTCGTTCAATAGTCCATGAGTTACCTTCAACACCATTAGTTATTTCATCAGCTATTTCTGTTGATGATTTACGGGTGAATGGTTCTAGTTGTTCTCCAACTTTCTTTCTAAGGTCATTACCTTCAAAGAAGTCTGCGACAGCGGTAGTTATCTTGTAGTAGTTAAGAGTATCGTAATAGTCAACATCATAAGTATCAACACCGTGATCATTAGGAGCTAGTTCTTGCATCCAAGCGGTTGCTTCAGTAAAAAACTCGCGTCGTTGAACTGCTGTAATTCTATCCTCAGAGCTGTCTCCTAGATAAGTTTGAAAGTTTGTAGTTATATTTGCAATTGTAACTGACATAATTATATGTATTATACCATAGATTCCTTAATTTAACAAGGGGAGTTATTCCCCAGTTGGTGCTTTAGACTCTTCCTCCTTGTTGTATTCTACAGTTGCGTAAGAAGGTAAAAAATCATTGGTTCCTAAAACTTGACTAGTTGACCACTCAATTTCAAATTGAATAGCTGTAACAAAACTTATACCAGTTTGAATAGGTATGTAACCTTTTTTGATATCTGCTGCTGTAACACTCTTTGTCAAGATTGGTGTTGTAGATTGATTAAAATAAATCTTAATAGTTCCTACAACATCTGTGCTAGATGTTGTTCCGGGTGCGCAAAAAATATTGATATGCTTAACCGTTGACATAAAAGGTAAAAATGTTACTCCAGTATATACGTTTCCTTGGTGAGCAACAAAGTTTTGAGCTGTAAAATAAGCTTCTCCTGCTGCTCCGTTGGCTGAAGTTAAGGTACCAGTTCCGTAAAAGAACCACCGTTTGATGTTGGCATTTTCTCCTGATTCTTTATAAGCAATGTAAAGTGATGGTCGGTTAGCTGTTGTATTAGCATCTTCCGCAGCAAAAGAACTGCTTCCTGAGTAAAACAATACTGTTCCACCGGACGTATCAAGCGTTGCGGTACTATACTGAGCGATTCTATACACTCCATCAGGGTCGTTTGGTGAGAACTTCCCGTAAGCATAGATATATCCATCGTCTCCAGCCCATATTGTCATCCCTTCTGCAGTAAGTAATCCATCATGAACGCTAATTTTAGCTCCTTGAGGTAGTACTTGCTTCACAACAAACTGATTTCCATTGAACTTTCTGATCTCTACTTCATTATTTGATCCAACTGTCATTAGGTGAATCACTCCGTCTGTGTGTAACCATATTCTAACGATAGCTTTAATGTCTTTGATTGCAATGAAATCTCTCATTCGTACTGCTGTTGATAGTCTATCCCAAACATATACTCCACAAAGAGGTGCATTGAAGATGCTTGTGTCTCCTACATTGTTATAGATAGCGTTGTATCCTACGAAGTTAAGTGGGATGTAGAAATTTCCACGGTGATCGAGTGCGTCTTGAATCTCAAATAGAGAGTCAGGGAACTTAAGAATGTCCATAACAACAGTCCCATTAGTTCCTCCTGTAGTGTCTCCATCAACTTTGTGAATTCTATGGTCATCAAAGATGTACATGAATCCGTTGTCAGCAACTCGTAGGAATGACTTACCTGTACCATTCTCTAGAGCTGCACCTCCATCTGCGGTAGCTGTAAGCCATGTTGCGTCAGCACTGTCCCAATCATCTTCTTGGATTGTTCCAACATCAGCTCCGTTTACATAGTAAAAGAGTTTGTTACCATTTTTCAGGTAAACTTCTATATCAAAAATATCTCCTCCTTTATCTCCTTGGTCTTCGAACTTCGCTGCATCTAAGGTAGAAAAAGTGTAATCAACAGATGTTTCTGTAAAGACGTAATCTGCTGTATAGATGTGTTCATCTATATTTCCAAATCCTATTTGATTGAATCCTGATTCAGAACCTACACAAGTAAACCCTCCTGCTATAGTAGGGATGTCCATTGCTAAGAAAGAGTTGTTAGCTGGAGCCATGTACCCGTTGTACATCATAGGGTTGTAAATACCTTCTGCCATTTGACCATCTATTGTTGCATAGCGAAGATTAGGTTGTGAAACCACTCGGTGTTTGTCTCCCCAAAATCTTTGAGCTAGACCTCTTTTTCCTGCTAGATTAATTGTTGTTGTTGCCATATTATATTGCTGCCCATCCAGTGTTTCCAGTACCAGACTCTTTAACGTATAATGTTGTATTCGACCCTCCATCTCTTCTTAAAAATAAACTTCCTACCTGTGCTGTTACAACGCTCTCAGGAGTTCCTAGACCATGCTTAATAAAGCAAACATCAGTTCCTGCACTCGGACCGAACCCAAATCGTAGGTCTTCACCTGCGTAAACTCTTCTCCAAGGATAGTTTGCTGCTCCGTTGTATACAGGCATTGACACCACGTAAGTGACATCAGATGCAGTAGATCCCCAAGTTCCTGAGATTGTGATTGTGCTTGCTGTGTTTGAAGCAATCAACTTAGTTTGAAGTAATGCTCCTGCTGTACTAATTACAGAGACATAAGCATTTTGTAACTCGTTAGTTGCCCAAACTCGTGAACTATCTGTTAACGTAGACGCTGCAGATGATATCGAAATTCCACTAAGGTCTCCAGTTACACTTGCTTTAGCATAGATAGGTGCTCTATATCCATAAAAGAAACTTCCGTTGCTACTTCCTGTAGTTCCTGGTTGGTTCTCAAGAGTTAATTGAGTTGCTTTTGTAGTATCAGAGAACGTTGGATCTGAATCCCTCTCGACTCCTAGTAGTAATCTGTTAGTCTCAGCTGTTTCTCCAACATTTGTGTTAACAGAAGTCATGATGGACCCTCCTACACCAAAGAACTTCTCTTCGTTTATAAGAATATTCCCAGAGAGCTGTGTTGTATTATCATCCCCAGAGTGTTCGTGCTTCTGGAAGTCCTCTCGTAAATCAGCAATCTCTTGCTTTAGTTCGAAAATTTCTTTCTTTAGTGCTTCGCTCTCGTCCATGTTATTCTGTGAAGTGGGTTACTGGATTCTGGTGTAGCTCTGTCTTGATTACTTGATAAGCATCGATAGCTAGTATAGTAACTACTGCCACCAGTAAGATGATGTTTAAGTAGCTTACGCTTATGTATTTCTTTATTGTGATATTTTCCATATTATATGAACATTCCTGTTACTACCTCAAAAACAGATTCCCTTGCTAGGATACCTACTGAGGCTCCTATTATAATAAGAACTGCCATTTCTAATTTAGAAACTCTTCCATTCGTCTTGATCGTGTTTGTAAGAATATTATCTAACTTCCCATTCATCCTCGTGTGAGCTTCTGATTGAAATTTTAGATTAGACTTCATGATATTATCTATGTTTCTTATCATTAGATCTATTTCTGTTTTTGAGTAATTTTTCTCTGCCATTTTGATTGTTATTGTTAACTTTATTTACGCATTAGACAATCTGCATTGTTGCTACGAATGTTGATGATGCTGGAGGTGCTGCTGCTATACCAATAGCCGACCCTGCGGTTCTTCCTCCTGAATTACCTGCACACCCTATACTTAGAGCTCCTGCTGTTGTTGGTAATGTTTCGGGCATGTTGTCTTAGTTTTATTTTACCACATTAGTTACACCACATAGCGTTTTGAGGCTCTGGTTTCTCTATTTTAAATGTTTTCACAAACCCATCAGCTCCTACACCAGCATATGCAAGTGCCACATAATAAATACCACCAGCTTCTTCAATCAAGTCCATTGTGTTAAACCCAACAACAGTATCAACAGTATCAGCAGTATCATGCTCAAGTGTATAGTGTTGTTTAATGTTGTACGTTTGTGGGCTAATTGATACTGCAGTGATGTGCTCTCCTGTTCCATCCTTACTATACGCTACAGCATAATAGTTTTCACCAAGTGAAACCATTGAAGTTTCTGTGGAAAGTGAATCTGATATTTTTATGGTATTTTCCTTTGTAATTGCAAACGAGCCATCAATAGAGAAGACTGAAACTGTTCCAAAGTTACCTGTTCCACGATAAGAAACACACATTGTTGTTGAATTTATGGCAACAATTGAAGGAAATACAGCTAATGTTGTATCATATTCAAGTGAATCTTCCTCTGTTAGCACATATGAACCATCAATCGTAAATGTTTTTATGAATCCATCAGCTGCAGAATCAGCATATGCAAGTCCATATGTTGTACTGTCTAGCTTTACCAAAGAGTTATTAGTTGCAATAGAAAGTGCAGAGTGCACAAGAGCATCAACTTCTGTGATGGTTCCAAACGAACCATCGTGTGAGAAAGTTTTTATAACCCCTGTTGATGCGGTTTTATACGCAACCATGAAATGAGTAGAGTCAATTTGCACAATAGAACTATCTCTAGCTTCTAGTGTTTCGTGTTCAAGTGCATCTACCTCAGTGATGTTATATGAACCATCAATAGAGAATGTCTTAACAAACCCATCAAATCCTGCACCTGAATAAGCTAACCCAAAGTGAGTTGAATCTAGCTTAACCATACTATTGAAACGAGCGTTTTCCGTGTCATGTTCAATAGAATCAATCAATGTAATGGTACCTTTATTTGCATCAATGCTGTATGTTGCAATAAATCCATCAAAAGAGACTCCTGTGTATGCAATGATAAAGTGAGTTGCATCAATAACAACCAAGCTAGCTTCTCTCCCTTGTCCTGTATCAAATTCTAATTCATCTATTTGTGTAATTCCAATCATGTGATTTTGGTTATGGTAATCTAAATTCTAATTCTATATACAGACCCTCAGGAGAGACTGTTGAAGCGGCATCTATATCAATCCTTATTATGTCACCTGCAGCCACATCATCGTTCGCAGTATCTATCACAGCAGGTGTAGCTGCAGTTCGTGATGATGTCTCTCCACTATCAATAGTTGATACTGTGGACAGCATATCTGCTGCCTGAGTTAGATTATGAATTTGAACATCTGTTGTGTTTGTTGTTCCTGCTGTTACAACATAAGCATGCACTCCTACAAGATTCATTCCTCCCACTGAAGTTGGGATGTATGTTCTTGCCTGATTGTCACCAGTCACAACATCAATATTATCTGGAGTTACAGAAATAACTACTCGTGCTGTCCCCACATATGAGCCTGCAAGAGCATCAGCTGTCGCATACTTATCTGTGTCTGTTCCTGTGTTTATTTCAGAAGCAATAAGTGCAACCTCATCTCCTGTGTTAGTGTTTGATGTGTTACCTATTACTGTGGCTTCTGCGTCTGTTACAAAGTTTTTATCAGTACCCTCTGTCATGTTAGTGGTAGCAAGTACAGGTGATGCTCCATTAATAACACTTTGGTCTAGGGCTTTCACATCC
>Ga0222655_1000253_pt1 | contig 26942 bp, 33 predicted proteins | sample AntAcemetagen423_FD_179857 | JGI IMG/M metagenome (GOLD analysis project Ga0222655, IMG submission 179857) | Saline water microbial communities from Ace Lake, Antarctica - #423 | ecosystem: Environmental > Aquatic > Non-marine Saline and Alkaline > Saline | place: Antarctica: Ace Lake... | reverse complement strand
ATTACTTTATTATTGGCATCAATGTTTTTAGAGATCATGTCGATCCCTTGACCTTGGAAATACATAAGAAGTCCAATGAGAGTGGCTCCGCTGGCTCCACTCACTCCTATTGTTTTATAGTCCGGTTTCTTTTTGTCATCTTCCATGATGTCTCCTACCTCTATCGGTTCAAACACTGGCTATTGCATCAGCCACCGAGCTAGGTTCAGGAAGAAGTTTCTCCATAACTCCATCAGGGAGTTTTTCAACCGACACCTCTTGATCTACAGAAGGGTTTTGGTTTATGTAGTTCCAGATTCCATCTAGCCCCAAATTTTTCATTCTCCATCCCCACTCGCCATTACGCCAGTGAGTGATATAATCAGGATGTTTACAGCTCGCTATGAAGAAGATATGCGCCGAACCTGCGGCTGCAATGTGTATCGGTGAAGAATCATTGCTCAAGACATACTTAGCAGATTTTAAAACAGCCACTAAATCTTTGAGCGAAAGCTTCTCTCTCAAGTCCAACACGCCTTCTGCAACATGAACATCAACTGTCCCTCTATTATCATCGGTTTCTTTACCAATAATGACAGGCTGGAAACCACGAGCTTGAACGGCTGCAATCGTACGATCCCACCAAGTTTTTGGAAATGTTTTAGACCTCCAATGTCGTCCAGGATGAATCATAACGGCTTTATCCCAATCAATACCTTTGACCACCTCTGGAAGCTCATAGTCTGGCAACTGGAGGCATCTATCGGCCACTGGCAATTGAGTTCTGAAGGCACACATAGAAGCAAAGTCCACACAATGGGTCACGCAATGACTAAAGAACTGCCACAGTAAATGGCTAGGAGGAACGATAGTATCAAAGACCAAATAATTCTCTCGAACATTGTTGATCTCAGACCATGGAATGACCTCTTTAAAATTTAGGTGAGTAAAGAGCTCAGGATGCTGACTACAAAGACTTATCTCAGTTTCCTTGAAGTTCTCCAGGGCAAAGCGCAAAGTTGGCTCTGCACAAGCTTGGTCGCCCAAACCTCCCCAGGTAGTGATTAAGAATTTACTTTGAGTTCCTTTTTTAAAGGCTTGGCTAACTCGAAAAGACGGAATTAGATCCGCTGGCATTAGTATTTTGTCCATTTTTAATCTCCCGTTTAAAATGGTTTATGATTCGTATTCTAGGGCAACATATTCGCATGGACCAACCATATCGAAAAAGTCTTTTGGTCGGTATAAGTATCCACCTTTTACATCAATAATTGTTGATCTTAGTGCCAAGGTGAAAGAGTTGAATGATCTTTGTGGACCAACAACAGCCACCGGACTACTTGCAAATTCTACTGGTGCATTTCCAGAACCAAGCTCACCATGAGCTGAAGCTCCCCAGGAATAAACATCCCAGTTATTATCAACAACAAACATTGTTCTAGTTCCAGCATAAAGTTTCATTGCTGTTGAAAAGCTAAAATCACTTAAAGCACTATCGACTAATACTGGAGAAGAATAATCTGTACCAGTTATTCCACCAAAAGCATAAGTCCCTCGACCCCACCAATAAAGAGCTCCAGAGGTAGTCATTCCAACTTTACAACCCTGACCAGAAGCCACTTGAATAAAATTATGTCCACCAAGTACAAGGGTGGGGACTGATTTAGTCACTTGAGTTCCATCTCCCATTTGACCAAAAGTATTATCAGACCAGCAATAGACATTTCCACTAAAATCTAGCGCCATGTGATGAAAGGCTCCACTGATTACCTGCTTATAAGGTTTAGATCCATCAATTAATTTAGGAACTGATCGGCTGGTATTTGTTCCATCACCAAGTTGACCACTGGCATTTAATCCCCAACCCCACAGATGTCCTTTTTCATCAATAGCATGAACTGATGACCCATAAACTGCTGAGACTTGAGTCCATTTAATTCCACCATTTACAAGAGTGGGAGTTGATCTTGGAGTAGTATCGTTGACGCCAAGTTGACCACTGGTATTTAATCCCCAAGCGTACATATCCCCTTTGTCATCAATAGCGTAAGAAGATTGGTTTGATTGAACCGCAATGAATTTTTTATCATAACTAATAAGAGTCGCACTAGATCTGGCTGTTACATCCCCAAGACCAAGCTGACCATGATCGTTCAGTCCCCAAGCGTAAATCTGTCCACCAAAAGTAAGAGCCATTGAAGTACCATTTGCTCCATCACTATCAAGAGAAGCAGAGACATCAACAATGCTTCTGTTGAATACATCTCCGACAACAATCACAGGACTTGAATATGGAGTTACGCTGGAATCATCACCAACTTGTCCATTTACATTTCTTCCCCATGCAATAATGTTGGAAGACTCTGAGAAAAGAACGTGATCGCCAGCATCAATGGGTCTTCGGTTTCTAAACCCAATGACTCGAACTGATCTCACACCACCAGGGGCTCTCCATGGGGTATTTGCTACCAAATCACTATGTCTAAAAATTTTTCTTACAACATTGCCCATTTAAACTCCTATTTTACAAAATAATTGTTGCCGTCTGAGTAGAAAGTCCAAGTCCCATAAGGAACCTCACAAAGAAAATCAAAAGCACTTCCATTAATACTTTCGGACCCTGGAGATTCTACTGTCAGAGCATTGAGATCCATCAGTCCATCTTTATCAATAAAAGTCACTTCAAAACCAGCGGCTGGTGTTGGTAAAGTTATTGTTCTAGCTGCTGCTGAGTTTACAAAATATGTATATTGATCTTTTGAAGAATCCAAAGTCACAGGATAATTACCTGGATCTGGAGTTTCTGTTCCACCATCACCGATAATTGTCAAAATAGTTCTGTTATCTGTTACGGCTCCACTTACTGCGATTCCTGTTGTCGCTGTAATAGCAAGAGTAGCAATTTTAGTGTAGCCAGCAGGGACCGCAGGAGCCACAGGAGATCCAGCGGGGGTTCCTGCCACAATGATAGTGGCGTTTGACCAATCCCGTTGAACCACGCGGCTCTCAGAAGCTACGACGGCATCATCTGTGCTCTTAAAGCGTCGAGTCTCTGAGATTTCATCAATAAAGGCTGTTTTTGTGACAACAAGATCAATTCTTGGGTTAGATCCATCGGCGGCTGTAGTATCGAGATTAAAAGAAGCCAGATTTACAATTGGCCTTCCTTGAGCTTGTGGGGAAACTTGAGTGACATCAATTTCATAACCAATTCCAGGAGCCACAGCTATAGTGTCAGCATCTACACGAGTAACAAAGAATCCATTTTTCCAGAAACCAGTTACATCATTGGAAACTATTTGTCGTAAAATACGATCATAGAGCTGTCTTTCCAGATTATAAGTGATTGAGTTTAAATCTGTGTATTTTACCTCAACACCTTCTGTGAAATTTCTTCGTGACATTAAATCTCCTTAGTTTTCCCAACCATCAATTGGTGTTGGATGGCTTACTGCGAATACAATGTGACCATTGGCAAATGTTGTTGGTGCTGTAGGTGAGCAATTAGAATAAGAGACTGGATTACTTGATCCAGGTGAGGTCATGTATCTACAGGAAAAAGTATTTGAATCACTTCCCGACAAGTTACCACCATATTGTGATCCAGCATTAAAACTAACGTTACCATGAACATTTGCTAAGTAAGTATAGTTTCCCATTGCCTTTGTTGTATCAATAGTGAGTCCACTCGGCAGATCAAGGCTGTAGTTTCCAGTGGGTGCTCCATTCAAAACTAAATAATGTCGAATGACTATGGAATCGCCAATCCTTTTCCACATTCCAGTATTCGTTGAAGCTGCTGAAGACCAATTTGTGACAGGAGTGTAAGCTGTCCATCCACTTGGAACATATCGACTTTCAACTATCCAAGCGGCCCCTGTATAAATCATTGTTACTGACTCACCTTGAGTATTTAAGTCGGCTATTGCACCGACATTAACAATGTTAAATGATGTATCTGTTTTCTTTATGACAATTCTTTGACCCGATGAACCAGAGGGAAGTGTAAAAGTAAAAGCTCCACCAGAAGAATCACCCATAAGAACATAATCAGTATCAAGAACTGTATAGTTTGCTGTTTTAGCTGTGTACTCATCAAAGAAATCTCCGCCAGAAAACCCAGCGACTACAGTTTCCCAAGTAAGAACTCCAGATCCATCAGTGGTCAATTTTTGACCTGAAGTACCATCATCAGGGGGTAAAGTTAAAGTATAATCTCCACCTAGAGTCGCAAGAGCTTTAATCCTTACATAGTTGTCACCGCTAGCAGTAGACTCTTGAAACTCTGCATAAGCTTCATTATCAAAAAGTATTCCAGTAGTAGATGTAGCCGTAGAAAAAGGGGATGCAAGCCATCTAAGATCAAGTTCAGAGAAAGTCATTTTCTTAGCCTTAATCGTGCCATCAATATCAACTACAGTTATCAGATCACTTGTTGCAATCTGAGAATTAGCAATCGCATCAAGATCACTTATTTTCTTCTGTGCTCCAAAAGAAATCTCGCTAGTTAAAGCTAAAGTCATAAGTAAAACAAAAATAATTTTATTCATATTAACCACCAATGAGAAGATCACCCTCTTCTGTTATTAACTCATCACCCTCTTCAGTTAGAAGAAAGTTTTCAACCTTGTACCTTTCGACGACTCGGTATAAAACGCCAAAGGCTTTGTTTCTTTGTATAGATTCGATCATTGCTGTGACTTCATCAGAATCAGAAAACTGGTCAATAATAACTGAAAAGCCTCCATTCTGAATGCAAGTGAAGACAATATCCCCACGATTACAGTAGGAACCAGCATCACAAAATAAGCCCCACTTTTGGTCTTCCTTCACAACAACAGTCACAGTCATTGCATCTTGAGCAATCGCATCAATCTCAGGATAAGAACATTTTGAGCTTATATTTCTAGTTTTAATTCTCTGACGGTAAAGAGCATCTGACTCCCCATTTAAGCGATCAACAGATCTCTCATCCCCCAGGAGCTCCAAATATGGAGTCGTTGAGGAATCAATGAAAGTGAAAAGCAAAAGCTCTGCTCTTTCCTCATCCATAGTGGAAATAAGTTTAGCCATTGCATAAAAAACAGCATCAGAAACAACGTCATCATCTCCCTCGAACATCCAACCAGGAACCCATGCTTTGAGTCTGTCGTACCAATTAGATTGAGTGAGAGCCATTACACAACCGCCATTGTTCCTGGGATTATTTTCTCATTCGCTGCCGCTGCCACATCACCAACCGGAATTGTAGTCGCAAAAGCTGTGAGATCACCAGTTCCAGATCCACCCCAAAGGCTTAGAAGGTAAGCATCAGCCACCGACTTATCAAAATCAGTTCCAATCGCTAAACCTTGAAGATATAGCTGCATGGTATCGAGAATGGCCTGTGGATTAGAAACAAAAGTCCCATAATTAGGACCCGCAGGATTTAAAGTAATTGCTGAAGTCCAACTAAGATTCACTGCGATTGCAGCCAGAACCTCAATATTCACACCAGCAGCTCTGACAGGCTCGATGGCTGTCTCAACAAGTGCCAAAAGGCCGGCGCTTGCTGCACCATTAACATCGGCAATGTAGAGCTTCACACGAGATATTTTGAAATAATCTCCAACCGCTGCATCTGTAGAAATATTCCATTCCTTCACATATTGAGAGAACTCAATTCCTGTGACAGTAGTCACTCCAGGCACAGTCAAAGCTGTTGCCACGATGGCATCCAGAGTTGCCCCTCGAAGTGATAAAAGAAGGTTTCTTGCAAATTGTCTATATTGAGCATCGGTGAGAGTCTCTGTTCCACTTCCAAAAGCAGTGGCATTTGTCACCACTACTGAGGAATCGGTGAGAGAACTTTCTAAAACAATGACAGTTGAAGCGTTCACGTTTCCAGCAGTTCCAGCAATAATGGCTTTCACTGAGGCATCTATTGTGGTCCCTGTTAAAATGACCTCTGAAATCACCTCGAATCGTGTCGAGTTACCAGCAGCATTTTGTTCTGTGGATATGATAGTTCCAACGGGGATTGTTACGTTCCCCTCTGCAGTATTGGCCCTTGAGAAAGTTACTGTTCCAGTTGATTCGACTGCCGCTGTTCTAGCAAAGGCAGTTCCAAAGTGATCCACCAAAAGAAATTCAAGGTTGTCACCTTCGGATGTATCTATGTAGGTTTTTTTGAACTCTTCGATTGATGTTCTCTGGCTCTCTGCCACAGCTACCGAGAAGGCTCCCCCCAATACGTCGAGTTTTGAGCCCTCGTTGTCGTCGGTCAGGCTCGGATCTCTCGCTTGAAGCTCGTCTATGAAGAGCTGTAAGAGCTCTGATTGACTTTTTAATGCCATTACAATCCTCCAAACGGACTAAATTCAATATCGACTTTCCCATAACCTACAGCCTCCACAGTTGTATGGACCTTGATCGTTTCCGGCTTATAGTCATCAAAAGTAAAACCTATGGAAACAACCTCAACAGTTCTGGGGTCTTGTTCAAATTGTTGCTTTATTGTTCTCGCCAACTTCTCTCTTTTCGCAAGGCTGTTGATACTATTCTTGTATGATTTCACCCCCACTCCATAACCAGGGCGATGAACCAAGCTTCCTGGTGTTGTGATTAATCGACGAAAAAGAGCATCTTTGAAATTTCTCAAACCTGTCACTGTGTCGATGTCACCAGTTGGGGTCTTGATGAAATCCCCCACAAAGGCTAAATCTCTTTTGAATACTTCTATAATACTAGCCATTAAGTGATGCTCCCTGTAGAGGTGGTAGCTCCTGTTTGAGCTGATGCTGATCCTGTTGTCGCCACAGCAATTCCAATAGGGACCACAGCATTTGCGACAATATATTCAACGACTGCAGCACCAATGGCATCGCAAAGGATGTCTAGTTCAGCGTCGTCTTGAGCAGCCTCACCTTTTCCAGTTAATAACTTTGCTTTAATTGCAGCGGCCATTCCCGCATTTGATAATGGCATCAGTCCCCCTTCTCTGTGAAAGCAAGATCGCTCAATATTCCTTCATTATCGACAGGATCAGATTTTAGATCACTGAAGTCGGAGGCGTTCTCCGGTGGGCTTGTTGAGAATCCTGGTTGGCTTGATATGTGAGTGTGAGAAATTAGCAAAGTTAAGCAGTCAGAAAGAAAGGTCTTTAGGACTTGTCCCAGGACCAGATTCTCTGTTGGATCAGCGTCGGCTTTTGATAGAAGGATCTTGGTGTCTGAAGTGACAAACATCTTCTTTCCAGCCATAGCCTTTAAAACAGAATGACCATCAACCGCATTAAGTGGGATCTGGTCTTCTTTTGAAGTCAGTCTTGAGATCACAAAAGGGATGGATTCATCAGCGTCTGGAATCCCAATGATAACCAGATCACCAGTGTTGGGAAATTGGAAGAATCCAGCTTCAGGTCCCACAGCTTCCCAGCTCATCCTGCAAATAAACTCTCTTTCCATTTCTGGAAACATAGCCACTTGAACCCTAAGAACTGAACGATCATCAGCCATCAGCAGCTTTGTGATCTGCCCAATAGTGATGTGAACGTCATCCTGATCGAGTACCTGTTTCCAGCCTTCCATATCTATCATTTGGCAAACTCCGCAAATTTTTCATCCACATCTATGTAATTGAGGAAGTTCACATCAAAGGTCACTCCGTCTTGAGCATCCACTCTGAGTCGATAACCTTTTGTGTAAAAAACATTTGAATATTTCCCCAAAGAATCAGCCAGAGCTGCAGCAATAGCTGGAATATAGCCTCTAGCTGTTAGATAGGCCTCTCTCTGTTTCTTGTTTTCGATCTTAGTGGCTTTCTTTAGATCCTTATCATCCAAAACTATTGCCACAGGAGTTCCGGCTCTTAGACTTAAAACATCAAAAGTCTGAACTTGGCTTTTAGAATTTGGGAAGCCATCTTGATTGAGCTCCTGATAATAGATGCTCATTTCTCTAGTTGTGAAGTCCCCTTCTATCTCCTGCCTTGCAATTTCCTCAAACAATTCCTCACCCATGGCGATCAGTTGCTTTTGATCGGCCACATTTGGAATCCTGAATGAAATATAAGGAGCTGGCCTTTGATTATTGTCATCAATGGGCTTTCCCTCAGTATCGAACTTGAGCTCTTTTATTGGCTTTGCTAGATAGCTGTTTCTCTCCAGCCATTCTGAAGTGGCCTGTTCAGGTATTTTGGCCGATATTGGAAGCTTATTTTTAAAGGAGAAAGCAGTTAATCGGAGATTGAAAGATTTACGACGACCAAGCTTTCTCTTGAATTTGAGTGATTTGATATTGTGACCATAAATAAAGACTTTGGCGTTTGATTTATCGTAGAGAATCCTTGGCTTTGAGATCACCAACTTGTCGAGCTCAATGTAGGCAATTAAACCAGCATCAGCAATGATCGACTGAATCAGATCCCAATAGGATTGATCTTTTCTGACATTCTTTCTTCCAGATCCAGGTTGCTTGTCATCCCAGAATTTACTCAGTGTAGGCAAATCCCCAACCCGATTATTTACGAGAAGCTGGGCGGTAGCTGGGAGCTCTGAAAGCAAGCTCTGGATAGCTACATCAACCTTTTGAGTGACTGGATAATTCCCTTTTAAATAGGGAGCATCAATGAGAAGAGATGTGAAATCTCTACCTTCCAAAACTACTGTCCGACTTGAGTCATCAAACTTGATTGAGTCATCATCAGCAAAGCCCTGAAATATGGTATTTGCTTTATTTGGTACAATTTCAACCCTTTTCCCATCCTCACCATATAGCTTTTTCATATCCTCAACGTGGATCGTGACCCCACAAGCTCGAATCGCTCTGGGATCAAAAGGGAAGTTCTTATATTCAATCGAACACTCAAAAGTATCAGCTTCAAAATAGGAATTTGTTGTGACAGTGACTGATTTGGCTAGAACTGTGAACTCATAGAACTCCAGTGAGTTGGAGTCCCTAACATAGTCCTCTAGCCTTAGTTTCATTGTGACAGCCGCCTGGGGATAAAATATTCCCATCAGAGCCTCGGAATTTCTAGGATCTGTCCCTTGGTGAGCTCACTTGTAGCGAGATCATTGTGGTCATAAATAACAGTCCAGTTGTCAGTGGTGTTGTAGTACCTGATTGAGATTTTCTGGAGAGTATCGTTTTCTCGGACCAGATACCTTTCAAGTGGCAATGTGAAAGCCAAGGCTGCGAATTTCTGCTGCATGGCTGCCAATCTTTGAGCCAGTGAGGTGAAAGTCAGCCTTGTTTGACCAATATGGTTCAAGCTCTCAATGCTCGCCACCGACTTCTGAGCCTCTGTGGCTGCAGTTGCTCCAAGGTTTGAAACAGAGTAAGAAATGGCCCCAATCCTTCTGGAAGCAGTAGCTATTTGAGATCTGGCATATCGGATCAATCCAACAGCTCTGGAAGCAGCCGCTTCAAGTTGCTCGGCATCTGTGAGAATCCCATTCACGAAATCAGTCACAATGGCAATCGAATCAGCCACAGCAGAGATCTGGTCATTCAATAGATCAGCCACCGATTGAGTCATCTCAGTGGGGAAGGTTCTTGATGCTGAAAGCTGAGAAGCTGCAGCATCTATTAGAGCCTTATTTGGAGCTTTTAAATCATCATCTGATCGCTCAGTGAATTTAGAGAAATCTGGCTTTTCTTCAGAGATCACCATGAAATCCAGTTCATAATCAATGTCAGCTCTGGTTCTCATTTTGAATGAAGTCTGTTTGATATAGCCATATCGTTGCCATTCACCCAGCTCAATTTTGATCAAATTTCCTCTTTTTCTCAGGAGATCCAGTTGTTGCTGATAGGCTTCTGCAGCCAGCCTGAGATTTTGAGAATCCTGTTGTTTGAAGAATTTGGATTTGAGAGTCCCTTTAATGGGGATGTCAGATTCACGAGGTCCCAAGACCTGAACTGAAGGGAGATCGTTTCCTGAATAGTATTCCTTGACGATCTGCTGCTCTCCACCCCATTCCCATGGTTGATGAGGAGCAAAAGTTCCTCTTAGAACTAAGTTGACTGGTACGCCATCCCGATCCTCTTCTTCTTTGTTATTAATTATTTGAGTGATTACAAGCCCGTCAGGGAAATCTCCACCAACGTATTCAGGAACATTCACAACTTTGGAGGTATTAACTCCAAGGCTATTGAGTCCTGTGGCTAGAGTATCGTTCAATATTCCCAAAGACCCTCCCTATTTTTTCAATGATCCTCTCTGAAATGATCGACGTTTGGTCCCTCTAGGGTTAGTAGCCGCCTTGAAAAGTTGTTCTTGGAGTGTAAAAGCAATCCTATCTGGCTCCATTTGCTCCTTAAACTCGTTATACATATTCACATTCATATAGGTCGTGTTTTTTGAGGTCTTGCCTTTTCCTGGTGCGAATGGAACCTGATTTTCATCACCATAAATTTTGTTATAATGATGGTCAAAACCTCGCATGAAGGTGTCACCCATTTGACCGAGCATATCCCCAAAGCCAATATCACCAGAGAAGAAGCTCCCAAGATTTAAAGGGATCTGAGTGAGCATATCCACCACACCCTGAATGAACCCAAAGATCCTTAAGACTGCTTTTCCTAAAAACTCCATCACTGAAGCTAAAGCACTAAACACAGTTATCAAGATTCCACCGGTGAAATCTAATCGAAAGAACCATGAGATCACTTCAGCCAAAGCGTCCATTCCTGCAGTAATTGGATAGAGTAGAGCTGAGAAAGCTTTACCCATTTTGACCATTACCTCAGAAACCTTGGAGGCATTTTCAGCCATCCATAATTTGTTGTGAACTCCAGCCTTGGCTCCTGCCATTGTCAGAGTTTGAAGCATAAAGAAAAGGAACCCAAAAAGACGACCAACGGCCATGAATAGCTTTCCTATGTGAGAAATCATCCCACCAGAAGCCATTTTCCCAAGTGGTATGAACCACGCGACAATCTTATGAATACTTTTCCCAAGTTTTGAAGCCATTACCGAAAACCCGCCCAGTAATCCAGCTCCACCAAGAGCTCCAGCAGCAAAGCCAGCAAATTCAAGATGCGCCAGAGTCTTTATAAAAGCCCCTGCTGCACTGAAATCCCCACCCATACCTTTTAGAGTCTCAAGGTTTACAAATAGCTTGATGGGGTCCTTGAGGATTCTCTCAAGCATCTCAGCCATGTTGTTAGCTATCTTCTCGCCATGAGTTTCCAGCCAGTTATTAATATTCAAAAGAATATCAGTAAGTGGAACGCGAATCGCATCTCCGATCTTTCGGAAAATTGAAAACATACTGAAGAGGTTGTCTCTCATCCTTTGCATTTGACCTGAAAATGACCCAGCAATGGCAGTGTTCACCTCAACCTGTTTGGAGAACTGATCCAGTGATTTGGTCAAAACATCAAGTCGTTTTGAAGGTTCGAGAGCGTTGAACTTTCCAGCCCCACCTCTTCCTGAAAAGGGCTTCATGGCCCCTGTCTCATCCATTAATCTTTGGACAAGTGTTCCACCAATATCGGCTCGCCCAGAAACTAAGTTCATAAGCTGGCCTTGTGATGCCATTGGGTCCTGCCCTGGAATCAATACTGGTGCTGATTTCAAAAATGCTCTTGAAAGGTCGATTGACTTAGTCAAAGAGGAATCATCAAGACCCCCCGATGTTAAAGCCGCGCCCACAGAACTCGACAATCCGGCAAGAGCTCCTGCTGGAAGAGAAAACTGCCTTGCAGTATTTTTCATTCTCTCCAAAGCGTCAGCAGATGCGTGCATGGATTGTTGGAAAGCCTGTGGACCTTCAAAGAACTTTTTTGATAAGAAGATGTTGGATAACTTTAACTGAGATTGGTAAAACTTCTCTGAGGCCATAAAAGCCTTAAAAATTGTTCCACCTACAGTCAAGTAACCTACGCCAAAACTTTGAACGAGTGAGACTCCCACACCAGTAAGAGCTTGTTGAGCATTACCAGCAGCATCCGAGATCTTGTTGACCTCTCCGGCGAGAGTTCTGGTGTTGGTCACGGCACTACCGATCTCAAACCTAAACTCCGTTAAAACCTTATATGCTAAAGGTGCGCTCATTCATCTCCCCCTGATTCTTCTTCAAGAATCTCATTGAGCTTGTCGATGACAGTTTTAAACTGCCAAGGCTCCATCGCGTGAATATCTTTCGGACGGAGACTCGTATATCGACAGATCCAAACTATCGTTTCCCAGTAAAGGCGATCTTCACCAGGGGGGCTGTATCCCCTTCTGTATCCATTCCTGTAATCTGGCCGAGAACTTCAAGAAGTTTCCAGAACTCAGCAGGCTCGAAAAGACTATCTAAGTCTTCTTTTTGCGAAGCTGATACTTCCTTGCTATCAATAGAAACAAGTAAAAGTTTCATAATTTCTTCATCAAGAATCGCCATAGCATGATTTCGGTCATTGTTAGATCTCGAAAGGGCCGCTTTCATAGCCATCCCTTTAAAAGAAATCTTCATTTTGCGAAGAAATACTGTTTTCTCATTCTCCGCACCATTGTTCAAAACTACGCTATAAACTTCTTGTTGTTCTTGCTGGTTGTTGTTACCACTCCCAGCATTTTGATTATTCCTATTTTTTCCAGACATATTGTCTCCCGTTTAAATTGTTAAATTACAATCGTTGTCTTCCGCTACATTGGAAATCAAGACGCTTTGTCATCTTGTCTCTTGAACCGCCCTGTCTTTTTGAGAGCCTAAACTGGCAATCATAATAAACATAAGAAGCATTTTGCCCATTGGCATACTGCTCAGTTGAGATCATTGAATAATCACTCACCCCAATCCCGTTGAGGTTGTTTGTGATTAAGGCATCAATGAATCTCTCCACCTTGTCGTCCTTAACTTCCATTTCTAGTGTTCCCGAAAAGCCCTCAATAACCTGATCCCCTTCTGGAATACCATTCCCTACATAGAAGGTTTTGGAAAAGGAAGAGTCTTGATTAATATCAACACTCGTTAGTGGAATGGGCTCCACAGGTTGACCATTTTCATAAACTTTAAATTGACCCTGATGGCCTCTTAAACTTGCTGACATAAATCCCCCTTACGCGCTTTGCTCGGTTACAACTACAGAAGTTCCAACTTCAACCGAAAGCACGATGTACCTCATTGAGCTGTAAATTCTTTGTTTCCAAGATATTTTAAAGAATCCCTGACCGATTGAGCTGTTGGTGTTCAAGGACTCGACATCCACCAATTTAGCCGTTCCACCTTGGACATCTGAATCTTTTGGCAAGATTCCATCCACTTCCAGTCGATTAACAAAATCCAAGATCGCACCCTTAACCGCTACTCTATTCTCCACAGAGTTCACAGCGTTTGAGTAATTCTTAAGATAAGTTCCGACACTAGAAGTTAAGAAATCCGTCATTCTTCGACGAAGAATTGTCACCTTTTGGCTATTGGCAATCTGTGTGACCACAGCATTTTTCACCAAGTATCCAAAGTCTTCATCAAACTCAAGAGTTAGACCACCAGCCGCATCTGCTTGAACTTGCTGCGCTCTAGTAAGTGGATTCTTTAAAGACGTAACAGCCGCCAACATTGAAGCGTTCTCAACCGCGCTCAGGCTCTTATAAGGAGTTGTCTGAGAAAAGATTGAAGCCAACCATGCTGTAGGACTTGTGTACGTTAGAACCCCACTAATGAGAGTCTCAACCCAACCAAAAGGGTAGACCATTCGACCATCAGTATCCCGATAGTTGTCAAGATCCGCGAGCCACTCAGCAAAAGTCTGAGTTGAACTACCACCAAGAACTGCAATTTTGTCAGTCGTCGCCGCCACATGGGTTTTGAGATAGACGTTTCTTGCATCAGTGTAAGCATCTAAAAAGATCACATTCCCAGACTTCTCGACAGCCGCCAAAGCGATTGCTGTTTCATAATCTGTGTCTGCCACAGTTCCCTCTGCTCCATTTTCCAAAGCTGTGAAAGCCTGAAGTGCTGGCTCTGCACTTGCTGAATCAACAACAACACTTGCCATAATTGAACCTGAAAAAGTGAGTGCAGTGATCGCAGCGATTAACACATCATCGAAAACTTCTTCTGTAAGTTGTGCGCTTGCTCCATTATCTCTAATGGTGTACTTCCTCCCAGTATTAACGCCTAGAACTGTGCGAGTTAATGTGAAACCAGCAGTTCCAGAACCAAGAGCATCATCTGTTGGCCCGTAGGCTACCAATGTCGCTGTCACTGTTGCACTTGCAGCACTTGCAGTGAACTTGGAATCCGCTTGAATAGCTGCGGCCACTTTCGTCGCCACTACTGTATCAGCATCATCAGTTCCAATGGTTGTGATTTCAACAGCACGATCGGCACCATGAGCGGGAACTGTTGTTCCACTGTTATCGGTATCAATCCAAAAGGCCACTGTTCCAACTTCATCAGGAATGATAAAGTAAGTTCCATCAAGATCATCAGAACTATCAGCCACACAAGCGATTGTATGAACTTCCTGACGAGAGCTTGAAGCTTCCTCGATTTTTACTTGAAGACTGTTTCCATAAATCCCAGCTCCTTGCTTGGCCGTAAAGGTCAGCTTTGAGTCGAAAGTTTTAGAAGCAGTAACGGCATCAGAAGCAACTACTCGAAGCAACTTAATCCGTCCCATTTTTTTGTTTAATAGAGCTGTGTGAGCTCCGAATGTTGAATTTCTACCAAATCGCTCGTAGAAATCTTGGGTTCCGGCAAGCTCAGTCAAGGCTGGTAGGCCTCGCTCAGTTTGTCCAACCAAAATGGCTACGTTTGCGGCGGCTCCCACTACACTAGGAGGGGGAGTCACCTCATTGATATAAATTCCATCTATGTCATCCCAAACTGTAGGATCTGTAGACCGAAAAATTCCAGGCATATAAATCTCCTTGCTTTAGATAATACCGAAATAGCTTGGGTCATCCTCGCCTTCGATTTCATCTGGTGTTTCTATATTGTTCTCGACTGTGTGCATGAGATATTCTAGGTGCTCCTTAATCGCTCGACATCCAGCCGAAACAGTAGCCACTGCTCTCCACTCATTTCTTTGAGATTCAGCATCTCCCTCAACAATCCTAAACCTTTCTAAAGTAAAGGTGACATATTCCTCGTGATACTCTTCGAGTTGCACAGAGATCCCTGTCCTTCCAATCGAGGGATTAAATAGTCGAGCGAAATCTTCCATAAGAGTTCTTAGTTGAGGCTTATACTTAGCCCACAAATCTATTTGCATTTCTAAAGTGTATTCACCATAAACCCTCAAGATCTTGGACTTAGTTCCTGTTTGTCCTGTTGTTGGTGCTGTGACCGAGGATTTTGATATGGTGTATTCATTAATCGCCAGATCCATGATCGGATCTTTCATCATTACAGATGCGGCTGGATATTCTAGTTCTTCATTAGGATTCGGAAAACCATCAATAACGGATTCAATACCTGGAAACTCATCCTCCAGATGCTTAATAATGGCTTTCTGTACTGCGTTCACAGCTCTTTCATCGCTCATTTTACAAGCCTCTCGTATTCCATTTTAATGTTCTCCAAAATCTCTGGGATGTGATTCTGCAGAATGTGCTTTGGTTTCATCCCATACTTTTGAATTTTTAACTGAGTTCCTTTGGCAAGACCCCAGACTGCACTTGAGTAGTTAGGTGGGGTGCTAGGATCTTTTAAAACCCTTTTCGCCCAGGCAAGTAGAGGTCCCATTGGTGGCGTGAATGGCCGAGCTCCGTCCTCTATGATTGCAGCATGGGGAGCAAAGTTTCCAATAATAGCTCCCCACTCTTTTTCCTCGAATCTCCACGAGGCAGCATATAATCCGGTATCGACAGGGGATTTCTCCACAAGTTGAGGAATGGATCTCATAGTTCCACGAACAACCGCTTTCCTGAAATCTTCCTGTCTCTGCTTTCCATCCACCTCTAGGGTTTTGGCAAAGTCTTCAAGTCGAACCGTCTTTGTACTCATTATTTACCAGGGACCGCCGCCGTTGAATCCTTTGGCTTGTGGCCTGGATTACAAGGACGAGCCTTTCCATTTCTGGCACTTCCAGCATTGTTGTTTTGTGGATGACTAACTATTTCCAAGTTGTTCAACGCCTTTTTTCCACCTACTTTTTTATTCATAGTTCCCCCTTAGAGTCCTGTTTTATTTGCTTTTGATGCTTTTTTTATTGTGGCTATGGTTGGTTTTTTCCCATATTTCTTTTCTAGTTTTGCTCCTTCAGAAGCTTTGGCATATTGAGATCCAAACATTCTTCCAAGAGCAGCTCCACCAACAGCAGCGGCTCCGGCGAATATTAGTCCACTTTTTCCTCTTGATGTTTTAGCCATCTTCCCTAAGTATTTGAGTCTCTTTCCAGCTTTCGATTTCTTGAGAGTTCCCTTAGTTCCATGACTAACGTGTCTTAGTGCGGCCCCACCAGCTACTGCTCCACCGGCTGCGGTAGCTTTTCCTCTTTTGCTTTTATAGTTTTTATCGGCCCTATCAATATCACTATTCTTTTCGATCTTGATGGATTTACCTTTTTTAATAGCGGTTGAGTTCTTACTGGATTTAACAGTGATTGGAATGATTCGACCATTCTTCCTGATGAATTTTACTGTTCCCTTTGATCCAGCTTTGGGTTTCATTTTCTTTTTCATTATTACCTCTGTCCTGATACTGGACGACAAAGAATCAACCAAGTAAGATGCTTCTCAGTAATCGCAATAGGTCGGTACAATCGTTCACCAATCTCATAAAACTTTTCGACGTTCTTATCTAATCCAGCAAACTCCAGATCGGCTTTGTCTGGATATATGTTTTTAGAAACCATCTTCAAGAGAATATCCCCTTGCTTAACGGCTCCACCCTCTCTGATGCCAAGCTGATGTTTGAACTCCACGACTCGTGGGGAAGGAAGCATCCGATCCTTTGGCTTGTCTTGATAAGATCCATCACCCAGCTCTGTGCCAGACCAACGACGTTCTACAAAAAAGACCTTCTGTTTAGCTGCACCAATGTCATCTCGGATTCCAAGAATATCGTCAGAGCAACCTTTTAGATCATCAACTATTCCACTCATACGCAGACAGCTCCCATCATTCCACTACCCATCATTTTAATATTAACAAGCAGAGCGATTTCTCGGAAAATCTTTCGACGTTCCTTCCTGAGAATGTCGATCTCATTATCTCTTAAAGTGATGTCATCAATTTGCTTCACACCCGCCCTGCAGATAGCCTTGTCGAGTTTCTCGTCAAGGTTCTCAATTCGGTCCAACAGTTCTCTCACGATTCCCTGTGTGGGAGTGCTGGCGTTTGTAAGGCGATCAGATACAATCTTGGAATAATCAAGGGAAGTGCTAACTATTGTTGTTGGCGGCCATCCTATATATCTTAGGATCTTCACCTTTTCTGTTTCAGAAAAAGCCATCATTCCCCCTTAAGGCTTATTTGTACTCAGTCGTTTTGGTTTCTTCTTTCGGAGGAACCCCACTGACTTTCTTAGTGGTTTTCTTTTTAGAAGTAGCAGCCTTCTTGGTTGTTTTCTTCTTTGAAGCAGGAGCCTTTTTACTGGTCTTCTTCTTCGTTGGTTTTGTTACTTCAGCAGCGACTTTTTTCATAGTCGTTGGTTTTGTTACTTCAGCAGCGACTTTTTTCATAGTCTTTGCTTTTTTATTCTTCTTATCTTTCATTCGTCTTCTCGACATTGTTGCTCCCATAGGAACCTCCCATTTTAAAAAGCGGGGAATTAACCCCGCTTTGGATTACTTGTTAAAGTATTCGATTAATAGAACTGCGCTCGTAAGGGCAATAGTTCCACCTTCTTGATAATCCACTTCTAGGTTAGACCCAGCAGCAACATCATCCTCAACCGCGCTCACGTTTAAAGCCTTACCAACATTCTTAACAAGCGCATTTTCATGGGCTGCACGAGTGTCAATCTCAGCTATGACGTTGCCGCCAACGTGCTGAAGGCCAACTTGAACAAAGTTAGTATCAGAAGCAGTAATGGCAGCACCATTGACAAGCTTCACACTTAAAATTTTCACTGCCTTTCGGAAGTGAATTGCAGGAACCTGAACGTCATCTGTTGCCAGAGAACCTAAAGGGATTACAGCAACCTGCGGATTGCTTTCATTACTTAAAGACATAAAATCTCCTATCTAAATATTAAACAAAAAAGCGAAGAGAGGGAGCTTGTGAGCCCCCACTCAAATTAAGCTGATACGCAGAAAGCTCCACGAGCAATTCTCTTATCATCGGTTGCTACCTTGCCATGAAGTGCAAGCACTCCGTACCACATAGTGGCTGCCAAGATTGTCTCACGATGGAGAATGTCACGATCCATTTCTGGGTCCATATCTTCAGCCATATAAATCCCAAAAGGGTTGGCTTTGAATATGAAATGGTAATGGGCTGCAGTCGAATCAATAGTGACCGAAGGCATAGTGTCCAAAGTGAACAACGCCATTCCAAGTAAACGACCCTCGAAACCAGGACGACCATAAAAAGGATCATTAGCATCAGCTTTTAGAAAGCCAGTAGTAGTGTCCGTCATCATGGATAAGAAATCCTGAGAGTGCATTGCGATTGCCAAGGCATCACTTTGCTTGTCACCGAAAGCGGTAATCTTAGACTGTAAAATCTTCTGCACAGTACAAGTGTGAGTTGAAGAAGTAGCCACATAACCAGCGGAGTAATTTCCGACACTATTAATCTCTGTAATAATATCAGCATCAACTTTCTCAGCGAATACACGCGAGATTTGACGTTGAGCTTCACCTTCTTGAATACCATTAGGTCTGATTCCCTTTTTGTTCGCTGAAGACTTGCGTCTTGATTTGTCTTTCCAACCAACAGCTTTCCCGATCTCTTTGACGGTTACGCTGAACGCATCGTCTTGGAGAGCTTCGACTTCCAGACCTTCATCTTCTGCAGGCTCTTGAGCTGCACCGATAGTCTTGAAATAAGGAAAGTTTGCAGTTTCCCCTGGCTCTGATTGAAGAGTTTTATCCATAACGGCCAACGAACCTAATCCCATTTTTCTGTCATAATAGGCATTAATATGGTCGGACCACACCTTTGGCACGAAGGCCACATCACTTGCTTGAGTTGCACTCATTTAATTCTCCTTAGTTAAACTAATCCTTTTTCTTTTGCTGATGAAAATAATCGCTCATACTCTTTTGGATTCTTTGTGTAGAGGGATGATTTTTCAGTCAGAGACATTTTAGCAAACTGTTCCACAGTCATATCTCCACCTTTAGCTGGGGCTTTACCGCCACCACCTTGACCGCCACTGTTCACACCAGTTGAACCAGGAGCTGCGCCACCCATTCCCTTTACTTCCTGCGCGATTTTTTCAAGATCATCGTCGGAAAGCTCCTCGCCTTCTTCCATTTCACTCAGTTTGTCGTGAATCAAAAACTTAAAGTATTTTTGATTCTTTGCAGGAATTTCCAAATCACTCGCAATCGAGTTGAGCTGTATTTCCATTTGTAAAGCTTCATTTTGAGATCTAAGAGTTTCCACTTGTTCGGCTGGATCTTCTTCTTCTTCAATTCCCAAAGCGATCTTTAACTTTCTTTGAGTCTCTTCCATTGCAGCTAACTTCTCGTTAGCGTCCTTGCCAGATACTCTACGGGAGGCATTTTCCTTGCGGAGTTTTTTGAGTTCTTTCTCGACCTTTACAGGATCGGTATAATCAAACTCAGTTCCTTCTCCACCGTCGCCACCAGGGTTAGGGTTTGGATTCGGATTAAGTTCTCCACCTTTATCTCCTCCAGCTTCACCACCTTTATCAGCAGCTCCACCTTCGCCACCAGCGCCAGCGCCAGCATCGTTCTTATTTTTGTCGTCATCGTTTGTTCCTGACATACGAGTCTCCTCCCGTTAGTTGTTAGTTTCTACATATCGACTCATGCCGATTTATTTCCAGTCCTTGCGGTAGGGAAGCAAGATAGCTCTATCGTTTGGCCTATCTGGTGGGGCCATAAATACCCTCTCCTGATCTCCCCACTTAAATTTAAAAGGCTTATCAATAGGAATCTTTGGATTCTCTCGATTAAGCTTCTTTGAATCTTTGGCAGTTCTTAAATCCATTGGATGAAAGAGAGTTTTCATCAGATCCGGCATATCTCCAGAATCCCTGACCTCTTTCATATTTTCCATTTTTGCTATGTTGTAGACATTGTGGAGCTCTGTTCTGGCTATTCTTTCCAGCTTCCACTGTTCACCTTTAAACTTTTGAGCCAACTCTCCCACTACTTCATAATTAGATTTACCAATTAAAACAGCTTCTGAGAGCTCCATGGCAAAGTCCTGTCTTAAAGCTTTGCTGTAAGCTGTGAGACTCGACTGGTGTCTCTCAAAGAGGAAGTTGGAAGTCTTAGAGGCAACCACTGCTGAATCCAGATTGAGTGGGGTAACAGCTCCAGTGAACTCTTTGTCAAAAGTGTTGAGCTCTTTGATTAGATCCTCAGATGATCTCTCACCAAGAATCATGGAGCTTTCTTGAATACCTTTTCCGAGAACTCTCTGCATTTCCAGCAAAGCAGCATCAATTTGAATTAAAGACGATCTCATTCTCTGAGCTGTGAAAGTTCCCTTTGGCATTGAATTGAGACGATCAATAAGTTCAAGACGGACTCTCTTATATAGAACCATCATCTTTTTTACTTCTCGTTTATTGAGCTCCTGCACTTCCTCGGCTTGAGACTGTGCAAGAGTCTCCACTTTATTATTCTCGAAAAAGCTCATAGTTTGATTTTAGTTTTTAACCTTATGATTGCTTTGGCTGTTCTCCATGCGGCTTTACCTGTTTTCTTAGGATTGCCACCCAACTTGTAAAGAAATTCTGAAGTCCCTCTAGGATTATAGGCAGCAGAACCAATAGTGGCCCCCACTACCGCATCGACAGTCTCATTTTTGTTTCCATGAGTAGCTCTCACCACCTTGGAAGCTCCATAACCAACCAAGAAAGCTGCAGTACCTTTGCCGAATTTCTTAACAGGAGGAACCAATGATTTACCAAGTCTGACTTTCTTTCTCGATTTATTAAGAAGGAGATTGGCCTTTGTAGTTTTACTATGACCAAAGAAAGACATCTGTCTGTGATTTGATTTGTATGATTTGAAAAGCTTTGAAGCTCTAACATTTCTGGCAGACTTTCGATTTAGGAATCTTTCAGCTTTGGTTATAGATGCTCCTGCACCAATACCAACCGCAGCTCCACCAGCCATTATTCCAGCTCCGGCAGAACCCTCATTGAGTCGAGCTCTTTGAGCTTTTGACAACTTAATGGGAACAATGCGACCTCTGATTCTTCTGAAGACAACCTGTTTTTTCTTTTCCATTATCTCACCCTCATCAATGCCATTATTCCAGCTCTTCCAGCTTTATTTAAAAAACGAGTTATTTCACCAGACGCAGCTTTTGCACCGATTAATTTTTTACCGCTTTTAGATGTTGAAATTAATTTCCCGCCCCTTGCCTTAAAAACTTTTGGCAATGATGGGTTTGCTAGAAGTGCAGTGAATGTTTTAAAGCCCTGCCTCTTAGCACTCTTATTCATAGCCACAAATAAACTGGCTGTTGATTTCTTATCAGAGGAAGCAAATAAATTGATATTTGCTCTTCCTTTTGTTGATTTTGAGAATGTAGCAATACCAACATTTGTTCTGAATAAACCATTGACCTTTTTCTTAGCTCTTATAGTTGTTGTAGAACTAAGGATGGATCTTCTCTCTGTTATTTTTAGATTCCCACGATTAGAAAGCGTTCTTCTTCTCGAAGCCTCAATACCAACACCAGCGGCCACAGTAATAGGAACTAAACGACCACCGATCCGTCGAAATATTACGCGCTTATTTTCATCCTTCTTTTTAGCCACTAAAATCCTCCGAATGGATTAGTCACTGGATCATCGTCAACCATCTTCATTTCGAGTTCGATGTCTTCCACTCCGAAAATATCAGCAACATTCTTAAGAGCAGTTTCACGAGAAAGGAACCCGCCAGTCTTTGCACTTATGACAAGACTCACTCTTTTTTGTTGATCTTCTATTGTCTCCGGAAATATTGGTTTCCACTTAATACTGAATATTATTGTTTCGGGCTGCCAACCTGGGGGCATATCGAAAGGAATATCCATTCCCTGTTCATTAGCTCTGAGGATTGCCACTTCCATTTTGATTAAGAGCTCTTTGAGTTGTGGTTCAATAACCCCACGAATCTCACGAACAAGATCCACCATAGGGCCATGAAGAACCTCCATAGCTTTAGCAGATTGAGCGTTCCCCACCATTTTCTCAGGGTCCATCAATAGGATTCTCATTACATCCTGAATGTTCTGACGGAACTTGTCTCGAAGCTCTATAGCTTTTTCAACACCAGAGAGGTTGGATTCCAAGAACTCGGCTTTTCCCTCTCTTCCAAGATTCCAAGATTTAGCTGCTGATCTTATTACTTTCTCCATTTCATCTTCATCCATGGAGTTGAAAGCAAGCTGTGGATCTTGGTTGTATTGAACCGCTGTGGAGGATTGAGATAGCGAGTAGCACATCTCGTCAATGAAATCCAAACAGTCAGCAATCATTGAATAACCATCGATGCTATGACGATCCTCAGAGGTCCTGAACCAAGTTCCCTGGACGAATCCAAGTTCATGGTCCACTTGCTCAACAACGGTGAACTCAGGCTCATCTGTAGAGTCTGGATCGAAATTGGGAGTGTCATAAATGATTTCACTCATTTTGGTGAGCTCCATCTTAAACCACTTCTTTTGGTAGTTACCGTCATTGTCTGTCTCGTCAGGATCTTCAAAGACATATTTTATGACCACGTTTTCAAGTTGATCTGATTCATCAAAAGTGGGGTAACAGTATTTAGAGCTGAAGTGCTCCATTTTCATTGTTCCACCAGATATGTAGAAGCGAACAAAAGCTGATCCACAATTTATCATTCTTTTAAATGGCTCTAGGATTCTGTATTTTATACGAGATTCTCTGACCACAGCCTTGATGAACTCTTGCTCGTCTGGCATATCGTCAATTCTTAAATCAGGAAAAGCATCCCCACCAATAAGCATAGATGTAAGCCTTGAGGCCATCATCTTAGCAATAGGCATTTTAATTCTAGGACATCGCTTTCTTATAGGAATGTGAGTGTTGTCAGCATAGCAATCTTGTTCCCAATCCATTAAATGATCGTATTGAGTATTTTCATAATAGGAATCAAGGAGCTCCAGCTTTTCATCTCTGAACTTCAGCTTTTTCTTGTCATTAGGAAGCCCAATGATACCAAGGTTGTTCCTCTGCCTTGCTCCAGATCGGCTGCGTGAATAGCCACCTTTTTTCTTATTACCCCAATTAAACATAAATTTTCCTCACTGGTCTTTCGTGAATCTACCTGTTCATCACATTGACGTTCATTGCTGATGGTTTGTATCGGTTATGAATTAAGTTCCACAGTATCTCGACGGCATCCGGTGCATCATCGTGATCTGCAAAAGGAAAATCTCTAAACATATTCTTAAAAGGAGCACTCAATGCCCTATTGAATAATATCCAGCCATGATTCACTTTAGGCTCCATTCTATAGATCCTCTCGTGTTTGTTTTCCGTTTGAACCACATCATAAAACGATATTTTAAAACTACTACCTGTCTTCTTCTCCCTGCGCTTCTGCTCATCCCTGATGTTAGGAAGCAGCAAGTTTCTGAATAAGTTGGTCTCTACAGCAAATTTCTCAAACTCATATTTGTCGTAAAGATTAAAAATCTCCTCTATTGCCTTCGACGGGGACACCCGTTTTGTAAAATCATGGTGAACAAAAAGTCTCTTCTTGAGGTCTTTGTAGCCCAATGGAATACAAGTATAATCCGGCAGCTTACCTTTTCGGACTTTGGAACCATTTTGACCAGTGGCGGGATCAATAGCCCCCACTGAAAGAAGATTTTTCCATGGGATAAGAGCTCCATTGCTCTCGATCCGCAGTCCGTCTTGTTCTTCTCTGTACCAATGAAAGTTCTCGAAGATTGTGTCATTTGCGCCAACCGGATCATTCTGCTTCTCTTTCATAAAAGCTCGTCGGCCGATTTCTTCCATCTCAATCATAAGGTCCAGATAGGACTCTTTCTCAGGCCACATGACGACAGTGCCACCGACCATCTTCTCTTCATTTTCTTTATAGAAGGCGTTTGCCTTTCCAGCTCGATCTTTGAGATCAATGTCCCTGTAGATCTCTCGCCACTTCTCCCAAAGGTCTTCATGTTGTGACCACTCCATAATGGATTGATAAACTGGCATCACATCATATCTAGGATTTTGTAGGAGCTTCTTTAATAGAGATTCGGGGTGAAGTACCGTTCCGACGAAATCCACGTTAGTACCAGTGTCACCAGCTTTAAGAACATCCTCAAAAAACCAGTCATTATCTTTCTGCCGTAGCATTTCATTGAGAACTTCTCTTGCGTCCTCGACGTCATCGCATACAAGTTTAGTTGGCCTATATTGTCCGATACTGATTCCTCGAACTGCAGACCCCTTTCCCAACGCCACAAAGTATGTTGAAGAGATGTCTGAATGGGCTTCAAATTCTTGTGCCCCTGGCTTTTTAATTGGAAAGAAAGTTCCATAAACATCAGCCAAAAAAGGATTGAACTGTATCTCCTGCCGAACATTCTTGAGCTTTTTATTTGCCAGCGCAGTTGTTGCCGATATGACGACAATGAACTTTTCCAGGTCATAACAGACGTCGTGAATCGGCTTAATGAGACAGGCGAGCGTAGATTTTGCTGCTCCACGAGGCGCAGCGCGAACTCGTCGCACATCCTTCTCGGCCCATTTGTAATTCTGAAAACTATCTTCGTGAAAAACATTGAACTTCCTTGTGCAGTAGTGGGGGAAAAAGAGAACCGCGAAGCCTCTAATATCCTCCGCGCACCTATGAATTATCAGATCCTTTTGATCCTGCTCGCTCTTTGTAGAGTCTAGCATTATCAAGAAGTCGCTCCATTCTAGTTGATTCAGTTCTTTCACGAGTGCCTGATTGAGCTTTCTCATGTACTTCCTTCTCCCTTGCTTTCATTTCTTTCATGTATTCTTTGAGTCCTAAATAATCTCCAAGCATTTTCATGGCCGCCAGAGCTTGACCAGTGTCCTTCATTTCAACGGCCACTCCCATATCCCCACTCTTAGAAATCACCTGTTTGAGCGATTTAATAGATCTCCTGGCCTGTGGGGAGATGTCTTCATAAAGAGTCATTGAGATCACATCATCTTTGCTCCACTTAACAACATCGGTGATGTCAGCTTCTTCAAAATCATCACAAGCTATGAACTCAAGGCGATCCAACATCCGATCAAAAGCTCCGATTCGTTCGTTCCATTTTCTTGTGGTAAAGGTCTTTAGTTTCTCTTGAACCAATGGATCATGGAGAATCTGGTGGCCTCTTTGTTTGAGATTGTTACCTTGAACGCCAGCTCTTTTGGCTGCTTCTGTGGCATTACGGACAACGACGTATTCCCTCAAGAAGTTCTCTTGAAGTTGAGTAAGGACCTTTTTCTGTGGCTTCTTCACAGATTTTTTGGTTTTCTTTTTTGTCGCTTTCTTCTTACTCTTTTTCTTTGCCATCCCCATCCTCGATTAAAACTAAAAAGCTTAGTTGTGGATCTTCCTCTGGTGGGAGTGGTGTCGTGTCGAAAATGTTGACTGGAACAAAAGACCAGCCTTTCCCATTGTCATCGGGTGGGTAGCATAAAAGCTCAGAGAGCCCAAAAGCGAAGCAAATTTGTTGAAATCGTGGATTCCAATTCCAGTTAGGATCATCAAAACGAGATATAAATTCATCCAAAATTTGACCGATTCGAGCTCTTGAGAGCCTTAGTCGGTGAGATATTTCCTCAATGGAAAACCCCTGGATGTATCTACTAAAAACATTCACTCCGATGTCATTACTAGCCAACCGAGATACCAGATCCCAGTTTATTTTGAGCTTGTCCACAAACTCATCAAACTCGCCGTTCATCCCCAGGACAAAATCGACGGACATATCCTCACCTTTTTCGTTCACCAAGCCCAATCTACTTCGGATCTTGCTGACGTTTCGTGAATTATGTTCTTCCGGTTTTGCTATTGACCACCTTTCCTCAGTAAATCCATGACCACCTTTTAAGTAATCAAGAACCGCACCTCTGGCGTGTTTATATACAAAAGCCTTCCAACCCATCTCTGGATCAAGACCTTCATAAGCCTTTATTATTCTGACGAACCCTTCCTGCAGAATTTCCTCAATTTGCTCAAAAGGCAGACCCTTGGCCTCTTTTGAGATGAAATTCTTTATGTTGGGTTCCGCATAATCCAGCACTTCGTCAAGTGTTGGCTTCTTTGGACTTGCCATATTCAAATACTCCCGCAAAACTATTGTCGAGAGTAAGGCAGATTTATCTACTTACCTTAGTGGATGCGGCTCTTTCCCCTCATCAAAAACGAGAGAGCCGTTGTCCATTTCTTTAATTGAATACTAAGCCCTTAAACTATTCGCCAGATCGTCGCTTTTCTTCCAGTGTGGGGATTGACCTTTGTCCCATCGGCCTTGATAAGACCCTTTTGGGATAGCTCTGTGACTCTGCCAGAAATGGCATTGATCGGCCAACCAAGTTGATCGGGTAGCTCAAACAGTGAGATCCCTCTTTTGTGATTTCTAATTACTCTCAGAACTTCTTTTTGTTTATCTCCCAGACTTGGAAGAATTGAATTATAAGCCTGTGCAGATGTTCCTCTTGCCATAACCTACTCCTTGGTTTTTTTTAAGTGCAGCTCTTACAAATTTTCCATGGAACTCTTTTATTTCTTGGTGTGATTTCTTTTTGTTCCCGTTGACATATTGACAGTTTTTTTGGCAAAAGATTGCCGGACTGTTGGGGAAGGTCTTGAATGTTTTGTTACAATTCTTTGATAAGCATATTCTTTTCTCTAGTTTATAATCCATCAAAACTCCTAAAAAAGAGGGGTCATACT
>Ga0222655_1000246_pt1 | contig 27363 bp, 20 predicted proteins | sample AntAcemetagen423_FD_179857 | JGI IMG/M metagenome (GOLD analysis project Ga0222655, IMG submission 179857) | Saline water microbial communities from Ace Lake, Antarctica - #423 | ecosystem: Environmental > Aquatic > Non-marine Saline and Alkaline > Saline | place: Antarctica: Ace Lake... | reverse complement strand
CAACAAACTGATGTGGCAAAAACTGCTGCTGAAAGTATGGGAAAAATGGGCTCTGGCGGAGGAGATGGTTCGGGAAGTGGAGGCGGAATGATGGACCCTGGTTCTATGATGGCGAGTATGGCTATGGGCGGTGCAGTTGGAAGTGGCATGGCTGGTATGATGGGAAACATGATGAGCGGCATGAATGAAAAACAAAACACGCCGCCACTAGCGCCATCTGTTTCTTATATGGTCACGGTCAATGGTCAACAATCTGGTCCGTTTACTTTGGAACAATTAAAACAATTTGTAAATACTGGCGAATTTACCAAGCAAACCCATGTTTGGAAACAAGGTATGGAAAACTGGCAGGAGGCTGGAAATGTGCAGGAATTAGAAGGGGTGTTTTCTTCTAATACTCCGCCACCGATGCCGCCACCACCGCCCGCACCAACACAAGAATAATCAGATAATAAAAACCAAGGGATATGGATGAAAATAGTTTCTATTCAATAAACAATCTGGTGGAGTTTGGCATGGGTATGGCCATTGCACAGCAAATGGTAAAAACAATGAACCAATCAATCGAGACGATGAGGGTGCCAGGGGCATTCCCTACCTTTCATCGACCGCACTCGCTTTACTATGCTGTAGTAGAAGGTAATAATCAAATGGGGCCTTTGTCCGAGCATGAAGTAACACGATTAATTCGTGAGAAGAAAATTGTAAACGAAACGTATATGTGGACTCCAGGCATGCAATCTTGGGAACTTGCAGAGAAAATCCCGAAAGTGGTTAGACTTGTTGCTTTGACACCGCCACCTTTTCCACCAAACATTGAGAAGTCATGAAGTTCAACCCCGTTACAACGATAATTGCAATTGCTATAAGTGGTTTGATTTCATGCGGCTTCTATGTGTTTTGGGATGGTCAGCAACAGAGCGAATTACATTACGCTACGGTCATCACTGCGCTACTTTTCTCAATGGTAACCCTTATAAGTGCTTTGGGAGTCAATTTTGAGACAGAACGAATCACAGCGATTTTACGCGTACTCTCTGGATTATCCTTTTTTGTTGGATTAGGTACTCTGATTCTTATTACACTCTTCACAAACAGTTTACCTGTATTGATAATAGTTATGGGGATTTTAACCTTGCTTTATGCCCTAATTATATATGTTATATCAAGGAGCGGTCAGTAAGTCATATTTGCCCTAGTTATTTAATGAGTTCGATTGTGTGTTTCTGTTTACTACAATCCCCTTGCCTTCTCTATAAAAGATTTACCATCTTTTCCAGGTTTACATACAAGATGGTAGCCATCATAATCATCTTTCGCTGACTTGATGGTTTCCCCACAAGTCCCTTTACAAGGTTTTGGGTAGCCTGAGTGGTAATTGCTTGGACTTGATGGAACATATCCGTCATTTGCCCAAGCCATTAAAGCAATGAAAATTAGAAAGGTTCCTGCGCCTAACCTGAAACTCTTCATTTTATTAACACCAAAAAAGCTCAGAAATAACAATCCTAAAAGACCGCCAATGATAAATGTGACTATAAATCCGATTAGCCTGCTAAAAAAGCTTCCCCCATCCTCCACAACAACAAACATTATGATTGCGGAAATCACACTTACTGGGATGAACACATATGCATTTTTCGAATAAATATTTTTAATAAAATCAATAAATCTTGAAATGGTAGATTTCTTTGCAAGTGTTTCAGATTGATTTTCAGAGTCGTGTTTTTTATTGTCTTCCATTGTCTTGGGGTTTTTACTTGACTTTTCTTGCACACTTTAACAGTGAATCATGATTGAAGATAATAAATATAAATAATTTCAGATGTGTTTTTCATCCATTCTCCAAAAAATGACTCATTGTCTACATGGCAGTCAGAGTTTGTGTCCGACGTGAGAATGTCAGGAAAAAAGAAAAGAAGCATTGAGCTATAGATGTCGACGGATTAATAGCTATGACTTGAAATCGGGTAAGTACTTCGAGATGGTTTTTTTCATTCGACCCAGGTGTGAGTCATGCCAATTTGTTGACTCTGGGCTATTAGGAAAAGACTCCCATTCTAGTTGGTTCTGATTGAATTCATGAATACAAGCCATGATTCTGAAACAAGTATCTGGGTCATCATCGAATTGGCCACTGCATTCGCTAAGGAATTCTCTGGCATAATCATTTACGAGACTCCTGCCATTTATCGCCGCTCCCACTGAATTGTTGTGTGCCATGATTTGTCTGTACAATTGATTCGCGAATTCCTTGGGTGTCATATCAAGTTATATTTTATTCAAATCTAGAGGATTTCGAAAATCGAAATGGCCATTTTCCAGACTATCTTAAAACATTGACGCCAAGCGAACATCCTTTTTGCGGTGTTTAGGATTTAGATGTGTAGTGGATTTTCTCATGAAGGATGATTTTGGGCAATGTCGTATTTGGATGAAGAAAATAGAAAGCCTATTTCATCCTTTCTCCAAAAATTGACTCATTGTCTACATGGCAGTCAGAATTCGAATTCGATTAAAGAGAATCCCTAGTAAAAAGAAAAGAGGCATCGAGTTGGTAATGTCAGCTGGTTTCAAAATTGTTGACCAACTCACAGATGAAGTCTCATATCAACAACTCAAAGTTCTTCTTCCTGAAAGAATCCTTCCTTCAAATTGGTGCACCAAGAGTGAGCGCCCGAATGAAGAATACTGTCAATCGGATAAACATAAGCTCAATAACCTGATAGAAAACCATATTGAATTACTTCTAAAAGCATATCGACACGTTGCTGAAAATGAGTTGATTGAGGTGGTTACAGTCGAAGAGGTTAAGAAGGAGTACCACAAACTAACTGGTCAAACGAGGAGAGTTAAAGTCCAGGCGAGAATCACGCACTATATCGACAGTTATATTGAGAAGAGTCGGTTTGAGAAGGATAGTACGAAGTACCAGTATCAACTTCTTTCTGACCGTATTCGTGAATATGAGATAAAGAGCAAGCAGGCGCTGTATTGGCAGTCATACACTTTCAGCATTCATGAGGACTTCATAGCCTGGCTTGAAGGTCGATATTGTCTATCGGGCAATACACTATGGAATTTCGAAAAGCTCTTGCTGAAATTCAGAGCTTTGGCTCGTCAAGAAGGAATGCTGAAGGACCAAACTGATTGGCGCAGAGTGACCAAGTATATCCAGCCAGATAAGATGTATCTCTCTTGGGAGATGATTCGACAAGTCATGGAATTTGAACCAAAGACTCCGCAGCTAAGAAATGCCAAGAACTTGTTCCTCATCTATTGCTTCACGGGAATAAGAATTGGCGATACAGAGAACTTTCTAAAATCTTATGTGGATGACCATCCTTTTGGCTGGGCTCATATGAAGCTCAACAAGCACCCTCACCCAGAATGTCTGATTCCTTGCCTTGAACCTGTGAGGAGAATCATGAGTGAATCGAGACCTACTCTACGCTCTCCCTCACACTTTCACAGCCAACTGAGACATTTGATGACCCTGATTTTTGATTCTGCTACAGCAGGAACGATAAGTGCGCATTCGGGAAGATATAGCTTCCATTCTTTGTTCAGTCACCTTCCTCAAGCTTGCCTTCGCAAAATTGTCGGTCATGCCACTCCATCAGAGTCTCGTGTTCATGATGGTTATAATAAGCTATCCCTAAAGGAGAACGCAATACTATTCATGCGTCTGGTGAGGGCAATTCCTATTGAGGATACAGCTGGAATCCAACTGGTGAGGTTTTTAGAAGAAGTTCGCATGAACTGAAGCTGCATTCGCGAAATAAATCTAAATGCTTCATTTCCCGTGGCAATCCGTTTTTTTTGAAAAACGATAGACACAATGGAATTTGCAGGAAAATGGGAATCAGAACATGGAATTGACGTCGAGCTATTTGGGCCCTTTGGAAGTGATGATTATCGCATAACATGGGAAGAGGAAGGAGAAGAGACCTCAGAGTCAATTGCTATCTACAAGTCGGATGCGAAACTTCCTCTGCTAGCGGGTTCTAAACTCTTCGGGAGGTGTCAAATCAACATCTTGACAGATGATGAAATTATTATTGGAACCACTCGTTTCAAAAGAAAAAGTGCAAATGCCTGAAGGAAATATTCGTCAGCTCAACCCTCATGAAATTACAGATTTGCCAACTGACATAGGAGTCTATCGGGTATTTGCAACAAACGCTGATGGTAATCCGATTTCAATCAATCGCTTCTGTGGAACCGATGAAAGTGGGCTTCTGTATGTTGGTCGCACAACAGGTCAAACACTCCATAAAAGGCTCTATCAGTTTTATGCATCCTCAAATATTCTGATGAAAATGCACAACCATAGTGGAGGATTGAAATATTGTCTGAATCAAATCATCCGTGACTCTCTAGGAAATGAGCATGAGTTGAGATTTGACTGTTGGGTTTGTATGGACCCAAAGAGAGAAGAAAGGGGATTGCTAGCTGAATATACTGGCTCCACAGATGGCTTTTCTAGAGACGTTGTGAGCGCAGCTGTAGGTTTTTTGTTCCCTTCAGTGGTCCGCATCTATCCAGAGGTATAATGCTGGTAGAAAATGTATGATTATTTTTCAACTACAGTTTAGGCCAATTATCTCTGTGTGCCCTGTGAATATTTGGGTTTGGTAGCTTATGAACAAAGTGCATTGGTTGGTAGATGATAGTTTTTCTTTCTTTTTCGTAGTGCTTATTTACCTGGACTTTCCTAATTTTATGAAAGAAAAAAACCCTAGCTGTCACTAGGGCTTTTCCAAAACCTACCTCGTTAGCGTTTTGTAGTCTCCTAAATGAGGGAGAAAATTCTTCCTAACAAGCTGCTAAAAATGACTAGCTCTCGGTGTTTGTTTTAAGGGGAGCCTAAGGGGTCCCCTCTTCGTTCTATAAAGGTCGTTTATATTTGAGGTAAATACGGAGCTTCTCTAAATCAATTTCTCAACACTTAAATAACAGCCCTTATGTGATTTTTGCCTGCATTGCTTGGTGCTAAAGAGATTTTGCTCTGAAACTTTAGTGTTGATAAATTGGTTTATACAAAAAGAGAGAGCGGCTTGGGAGCCGCTCTCTTAGACCACCCCGAAATGCAAACAGTTAATAACCTCGAAAAAAATGAGGCGCTACAGTCACTTAGCTTGTAGGTTTCTTTAGAAGGGATAAGCGTGTAGTTCTTATATGGCTTGATAAAGCTGTGGCTGAGCATCAAAAGCGGCTGGCAAGGGGTTTTTGACTACTAGTGCCTAAGTTCCTGCCACAAGTTCGTGCTAACTTGTGGCAGGATAACGAGAGCTTAATATGCGAGGAGCCCAGGCAGAAAGAATACCCTGGAGTGTCTGGTTTCATCATTGACCAGAAAAATAGAAGTTCAGGAGTTTACTAGTGCAAGAACTAATGCGAAAAAACGGTAAACTCATCTTTCCGCCCAGATAGCATAAAGAGTAAAAAATTTGGAGTTTGAGCCAAAAACATAACCGCTGTAGGACACGAAGAATCTATTTCTCATATATTGCTTCGCTGGAATAGGAATGGGAGACTGAGAACTTTCTGAAATCTTATTTGGATGACCATCCTTTTGGTTGGGCACGCATGAAGCTGAATAAGCATCCTCATCCTAAATGTATCATCGCATGCTTAGAACCAGTTCGGAGAATAATGAATGAGTCCAAACCTCATGTGGTCTCTCCCTCGCATTTTCACAATCGACTAAGGCATCTCATGACGCTAGTTTTGATATAGAGACAGCTGGAAGAATCAGTGCTCATACGGGGAGATATACCTTCTTGTCTTTGTTTAGTCATATTCCTCCAGCCTGCCTTAGGAAGCTAGTTGGTCATGCCGCTCCTTCAGAATCATTAGTTCATGCAGGATACAACAAGCTCACCTTGAAGGAGAACGGGATTTTATTCATACGTTTAGTGAGGGCAATTCCGATTGAGGGGACAGCGGGAATTCGATTGGTCCGTTTTTCAGAGGAAGTTCTTCTAAGTTGAACTTGCGGGGCGGAGCACTAGCATATTTGATGAATTTGTAGTAATGCTCAATAAAGTGATTTAATATTCTATCTATCTTTTCCGATATTACGAATGAACTTCAACAATTGTTGGTGAAATAGTTTACAGATGAATCGAAAGGTATTATGGCTCAGTCTAGCGATTGTCCTTATTGGGGTTGGGTCGTTGATTGGTTTTTTCAAAGCCCAAGAAGATATTGAAAAGGATAAGGAAAATCTTCAAGCGAAAATTGACGACTTGTTTCAAGGGAAAGATGCAGTAGTTGATGGTGAGAAAATGATGTTTACTGGTGCGTTTGTCGATGAAGACGAAATGCATTACAAATATTTCTCTGGAGGATTTACCGTGGTGGAGTTGTCTCAAGAAAGTGACGGTATCGTCAAGACTATTTCGACTTCCGAAGACCTGAAGTTTAAAGAGCCTGCAAGGACTTGGGTGCCTGCTCAGTATATTAATGACTATGGATGGGGAAGGCATAAAATCATGGAGGGGCATTATCGAGATAACTTTCGACCGACAGTTCAGCGTTGTTATGATGGTGCATATGAGTTCTTATTGAAAGGAAATGAAGATTACATAAACCCTTATTACACTCCGAATACTTATGTTGAAATCAAGAATTTCCCAACTGGGTTCTTTGGTAATTATCACTGGTATTCGCAGTCAATGCACCCATCAGAATTTTATGAGACACAAACGGTGACTGGTGGTCGTGTGTATACTGCAGCCTATGAACAAGAAAACCTTCAAAAGAAGAGTTATTTCAAGGTTATGACCGATAGTGATGCTATTCAAGAGCATGTTATAAAGTGTGCGGGATTCGGAGGAGGATTAGGTTTAGCTGCTTCTTTAGTTCTTATGTTATTGATTAAGGTGATTAAAAGAACCCCAGACGCTTCAAGTCCCTTGTTCAATACCAATTGGCGCAATGTAGATGACGGTTTAGTTCTTAGGGTTGACCCCAAATCTTTCGGGAAATACTCGGCAGTTCTGATTAAAGGACACTCCAGGTATGAAGGTAGTGCTGAGCTTCAGGAAGGAGGCAGTCAATTGCGCCTTTCGTTCTCGAATGAGGAGTATTTCTACGAGATTCTGGAAGTCACTTCAGTTTCACTTGAACTACTAGATTTGACGACGAGTTCCAAAGTGAAATTTGAAAAATTAGGAAGCAGCAAGCAGAGCGGAACAGAGAATGCCGAGTCACAAGTCAATTGACATTTAGACTCTGAGAAATTATGTTATTGTGGGACTAAGTTTCACTTCGAATTCTGCTAGGTTATGCTGGTGAATAGATAATAACTCTATACTTGTTGCATAAGTTAGTTGACGTGAATCGTGGTAGTTGAGATTGTGTATACCTGATTCGAAGTTGACGTCAAATACAAGTTATGAATCGAATTTTTGCATATCCTCTTTTTCTTCTAGCAACGATTTCATCTTTTCAATCTTATTCTCAGGAGGGTCAGGAACTTAAGGGTTTCATTAGCGTTTATGCGCTAACGAGTATCCAAACCCAGGAGGGTGATGGGGAAGTGAAGGAAGAACAGGCTATGGGTTGGAATATGGTGTTTTCTACCAAAATTACCCAACCAGAAGGCGGTGTTAATTTGTTGGGTGAGCCATACCTCTATCAAATTGACTTTACTGACCCAGTTGGAGGCTGCTATTATATCTACACGGTGAGTAAGATGGTGATAGCTGGAAATGGAATATATAACCTGACGGGCACCGATGGCGAATCAACCGTTCTCATTAAGTGGGATATGAGGAATAACTTCTTTCATATTAGTTACTTGTCAGGTGGTAAAGAGCAAAGATGGTTTTACAGTGGTGTAATAGCAACCATGGAATGTGGTGGATGAGTTTCCGAATAATCCGACCAGGATTATTCGGAATATCTTGAAAGATATGATTCGGAGTGGTTTCAGGATTCTCGAATTGGTAATTCTCCAATTTTTCTCCAAAAAGCACTTTAATAGCGACAGATAGCCTTGGAATCTAATGGGGTGTTTTTGTGTTCTAGTAGGTGTAATGCAGTTCGTTTGTAACATTCTTTAAATGGTTGTCGTATTTTAATATGTCAAGATAATGCAAGTAAAATGTTGACACATTGCCAGAATTCTTGTATATTCGTATTCAGATATGAACTTAGCACAAGCAGTAAGACGTCGAGTAGATTCAAGAAGTCCTCTTGAGTTATTCTCTCCTGATGTAGTAGCAAAAAGGGATGAGAGCCATCTTGCTATTGCCAAAGAATTGAGTCGACTTCGGGCAGACGGTGAAATTATCAGAGCCCGTAAGGGAGTTTATTATAAGCCTAAGAAATCAAGATTTGGGGTCTTAAAGCCATCTGAAAGTGATATTATTAAGTTCTTGCTTTTTGAAAAGGGTAAAAGGATTGGGTATATCTCAGGGCTTCGCTTGTATAACCGCCTTGGATTAACTTCTCAGGTATCTGGTGTAGTTGAAATCGCTTGTAAATTTGAGAGGCGTTCAGGTGAGTTTATGGGATTGCGTGTGCGATACATCAAGTCGTATAGTGATGTTAAAAAAGATGACATCCAGCTTCTAGAAATACTTGACGCTATCAAAGATTCTAATCGCATTCCAGATGCAAGTCAAATTGTAGTTATTCGCTCACTATTCAATTTGATTCAGAATTTATCGCCAAAGAAACAAGTTGAACTAGCGAAGATTGCCATGAAATATCCTCCCAGGGTTAAAGCGATTATAGGGGCAATGATAGCACTTCTAAATCCTGAAAGGAAAGAAGACATGTTCGTCCTAAAGGCTTTGAGAAGTCAGATACCAAACACAAGTCAATATGAATTCAAGATGATAGGCTCTCTTCTTCCAAACTCATCAAATTGGGAATTACATGGTACTACATAAAGATAAGGAATCATTTCAAGAGCTAATAACGTTAACTAGTCAGAAGTTTGGAATAGAAGAAATCTATGTCGAGAAGGATTACTTTGTTGTCTTGGCGTTGAAAAGTCTATCGGAATCGGATTTCAAGCAGAATGGAATATTCAAGGGAGGGACATCACTTTCTAAAGCCTATGGGATAATCAACCGCTTTTCAGAAGATATTGATATGGCGATTGTCAGCGATGATGGCGATGAAAAGGGGCCAAAGAGTGGATTAAAAAAAGTCGAACAAGCACTCACATCACATGATGCATTCACCTACAATCCAGAGCATGAACGTGAGAAGAAAAGTGGGTGGTTGAGACAAACCGTATATGAGTACCCAATAATAAACGAAGGTGAAGACTTCGGTCAAGCCTCTAAGCATCTTTTTGTGGATGTTAGCAGGATTTCGCCAGGTATACCCCATGAAGAGAGAACCGTGCAAACCTATATTCACGATTTCTTGGCAGGTACAGGTCAGCAAGATGAGATAAACCTGTACGAATTACAACCTATTGAAGTCTTAACACTCTCGATTGAACGAACCTTTGCGGAGAAATTCGGCGCTGTAGTGAAGTTTGCCAGTCAACCAGATGGTGATGGGACGGAGCCCTTACAAAGACTGAAAGATGGCATAAGGCATATATATGACCTTCACATGCTGTTGAAAGTAGACCGCATTCGTGATTTTGTCTACGATAATGCCAAATTACAAGACCAATCATTCCATGAGTTTCTGGAGAAGGTGTTGAGAGATGACTTGGAAGGAATGAGAGGCTTAGAGGGCTACGAAGAATACATGAACGGAGCTTTTTCGGAATGCCTCTTATATAATAATCCCATTGAGATTTGGGCAGAACTCAGTCCTACATTCAACGACGCTTTCAAGAGACTACATTTCAAGCAACCCGACTTCCCAACATCGGAAGAAATGATGGCGTCCTTGAAAGAACTTAAGTCTCTCTGTCATGAATTTGACGAATGGAAAGCTCAAAACGACGTAACATTTTAAAATGAGGGAGAGGAATAAACGATATTTCTCTTTAGGAAACATCGGGATTCACGTGTCAACAATGCGCAAGTGCTCGGTAGCTCTGGGTCAACGAGGTTGTTCGGATTACGCGACCGAATCCCTTGTCGCCAAATACTTCTCAAAAGAAGTCAATATTGGTTATTTCAGAGGCTCCTTATAGATAGAATTGCCTTCGGTCTCTTTCGCTATTCGAATTCCTGCTACTTCCAATCTCGTCGTTCCATCTTCGGGCATTGTATCTCGATGAAAGCTATCCATATGTTTGGCTTCATTCCGAGTAAGAACAATGATTTCTGTAGTGTCAAGAATTCTAGCTATAGAATCTTTGCTTCCATCTGAATCTCTCAGTTCTGCCTTTATGAGCTTCACTGGTTTGAGGTGCTCATAATACAGTTCTTTTTTATTGGTCTTTTTCCGCATTGCTTCTTCAGAGTAGCGGTAATATAAAGGACCTCGTGTAATACTTCGGTATACCTTCTCACCTTTGAAATTGAACTGATGATAGTTGCGGATAATTTTGTCATATGCATTGCCTGAGTCCACTAGGTCATGGTAGTCCTTTCCCTTGCTTAGGGTATAGCAAATCAGGTCAATTATTGCTTCATGATAATTCATGTTCTGAATATAGTTGATAACCAGGTTTAAAGTCTCTTAACTCCTAGATTTCAATTGGTCGAGTATTCACTCCATGCGCTAATAATGGGATTGAAGTATGAGTCAATATTCTTGGAGTACAAGTATTGTGGATGATAAGTGCGGAAGAATGGAGTGCCTTCATACAGGGCTGCGTACAGCTCATTCGATGAGAATTTACCAAGTTCTTGCTTACGCTCAATCTCTGGCAATATAATCGAGATGACATCGTCATAACCCCAGCCGCAAGTAGCAACAATAATGTCTGGTGATAGGATGTTTATCTCCCCAGAGAGGACATTAAAGTGTGGGTGTTCATTTACTAAGATTTCATCACATGGCCTGCCTCTCTCGTCTGCTCTACCAGTCTTGATGACGTTGTTCCAAACCGCTTTGACTGACTGTTCAGGAAAGCGTTCCTTGAGTAAGAAAATTAATCGTTTGAACCCGTTCCAGAAATGACCTCCATAGGAATATGGGTACCCATCTGAGTGGTAGAATCCCTCATATGAGTCAAGACACTTATTGAGCCCTCCATGAAAATCATGGCCCCAGCCGTTCGTTTCCTTTCCGAGTATCATAACCTTAATACCTGCTTTCGCATATTCGGCTTCCTCGTTCAATGAAATTAAAAGTGGATTGCTGGCTCGGTGTGGAAAAGAACTGGAGCGATTTATTTCAAAAAGTAACTCCGAGTATTTATCCCAGTGGTCAAGATAGACCTGCCTTAATCTTTCATTTACAGCATTCATTGTTAAGAGAATTTCCTGATAACCGCTTCAGTCGCCTTCAAGTCGAACGAAGCTCTTTGCACATGTTGTTCCTGCCAAAGACCATACTTCCGAATCTTTGGTTTTGGTGAATCATTGCCCAACCAATTTGGTCTCTCAATATTTTCTCCACCCTGAGCGATAGTCGCGATGAGCTTTGCTTCAAGCCACATTCGAGTTTCTTTATGGTCGACTTGGATGGTTACGAATGAGGTCTCCCTTTGGATGTAAGATGTTATTTGCTTCTCCAATAGCTGCTCAAATGCGAAGTCCAGTTCCGAGCTGTTTTGAGTTCTGATATCTGGTTTGGATGAGTCTAACTCCCACGAGCACATATAAGGGTGTTCTTCCTGCTTAAGTAAACACCTTCCAATGTTCTTGCGAAAGATACTCCTGTTCTTGTTCGGATTTATGTAGTGTTCTTTCAGTCTTCCTCGCAGTTGATTCACTCCCTTATGTGTTCCTACCCTTGTAATTCTATCATACCCATCATGGGCTTCTCCCTCTTCGAACATTATGTATATCCCATTTGAGTATTCAATGTTAGATTCATCATAAGGGAAAGAAACCCTGCTCAGGGAGTTGAAGAATTTGTGCAATAGCTCGTATTCCCTATTCATTGAGTTCATTCTTTAGAAATTGAAGTCTCTCGCCCATTCGTAACCCTATTAAAGGCTCTAATGCATTTCCAAGCTGTGGTGAAAGGAATTCAGTATAGTCCTTGCCAGCAAGTAAGATGAATTCATCGTCAACAAGATTGTACATATCTTCCAACTCGTTTACAATAGTTTCTGACCAAGCTTGTCTAATCTCATTAGACTTACCATTGAGCGTCTCGTCATAAGGTGCAACAATTTCTTCAGGGTTCAGTAAGTGGTGTAATGCTGAAAGTATAAAAATGGAGTCTGGTTGCAGCGATTCCGCATACGCCCATGAAAGCCGAAATAGTTTTCCGATGTACAAGTCTGACGCTGGTGAAGGGACGTCCAGTTTTTTGTTTCCGCAACCAACAAGTATTATTTTCATCTGTGCAATTTATGTAGAATACTCTGGGAAAAGGAAACAGGATTCCACGTGCAGTTGAAAGTATTAGATGTTGATGTATTGAGATATCATAAGGAGCTATCAACTTGCTAGAATCACCCCAAAAAGAGGGGTGCAAATTTTCGACAGGGACTTGGCTTCTTTTATTGAAGGAATCAAACACCCCAGAATATGGGTGAAAACCAGCAAGTGTAGGTCGATGCAGTTGGAAATCAACTCTAAATGTCCAGGTCAGGTATAAAACTGAGCCAAAAATTACCAGGAAAAAATTTGGAAGGGGTCGAGGTCGTCAATTCATCGGACTTCTAATCTGCCCCTTAATTTTGATACGCTAATTAGGGGCTTAATCAAGACCGTATATTGTCTCGTGGGCTCTAGCATTCAGCTTCGATATCATTTAACTTCAGGATTTGTTGCTGGTTGCTTTTTTGAAAGCTTAAATGGTGAGGGGAACTATTGTGGCTTCCTGAACTTCTCCCAGTCGAAGGACAGTTCCTCTTCGATGTCGAAATCAGGCAACCACTTTTCTTCTTTGTCTAGGTAGCGATGACCGACAAAGTAGTCGTTCATGTCAGGGGAATAAAAGCTTGGGTCATCTGCAGATAACATGGAGTATTCTGAGTGCTTCAATTCCCCCCGAAAACTGAGTTCCTCGAAGACCTCGTCAATGATTCCCCTGACTTGGTCATTTCTGTCGGAGGTATTTGCAAACAGGACACTGTCATGTCGAGTAAACGCTGGCAATTCAACTGCGGCTATGCGGCTGAGGATTCTTTCAAGAAAGATATGTGCCTCGATGGTTTGAAGCACCACTGCAAGTGGAACGCCCAGGTTATCGGTGCACATCTTCTGTACAGTCCGAAGACTGGTGATTACACCTGGAAACATCTCATTGAGGATAGGAGCAATTGAAGAGGGGTTACGGTAGTGAGCGAATAGCAATCTCATGAATTCAGTTTTGGCCCAGGACCGTGGTCTTCCCGCTTGACTAGCAACTTTGGCATAGATATCATCGCTGACAAGGCTGTCCAGGAACGGCTTCCAAACCTGTTCTGCAATGTGTTCTGCGATGTCTTCAATCCAATTCTTCAATTTGGGATACCTGGACTGCTTTATGGATTCCAACAACTTATTACTACCACTGAGCAGGTTAGCCAAAATACACGGCTGGCTGCTTCGCAAGTCCCACGCTGCAAAATGCTCCCCTTCTAATGATATGAATGGAAGCAATGTGCCGTGAAGATTCGAAAGAGAAGAATGAAGCCTGCCATTGGTTCGACTGATGCTCCTGTATGTGGCACCTGAGGTGATTGAGTCGATTCCATATTGCGCACTCTGAAGCATGAACTTTTGCTTTCTACCGTAGTACTTCATGTGGTCACCTATGTACGCAGTTTTGCCATCAATGAGTAATTCGGCTTCAGAATAAATCATTCTGACCTCTTGGAGCTTATCAAGTAGTGGCTTTAATCCCCAGCTCTTCACATACAAAGTCTCTGCGGCATGAACTACTCTATCACAGTTTGAACTGATATCTTGTTGCCCTTCGAAATCTTTTGCTTCAGCCACAGTGGAGGCGACAACAGAATATCCGCTCTTCCTCACAATTATGGGCTGCATGATGTCTTCTAACTCCCTCTTGGCTCTTTTGCTGCAGATACTGAGGAGACGTAGGGATTCGTCGAAATGTCGAATGAGTTCTGGGAATTCAGTGTTGAGAGAGTTCGACTCCAGATTTAGGTTCACTTCCACGGGTAATGAAGGTCCTGTAAAGAGTGTTGGGTTCAGTCGGTATCGCTTCGCCCTGCCCTTGTTTACGTCATAACTTCCATCTGTTTGGAATATCTTATTTGCTTCAACGAACTTGCCTTCATTTTGGTCTTCCTTTATTTGAAGAAATACATTCTTATACCATTTATGGCTGGTCACTTTGTTAATGAACACGGTGCTGAATTCAGCGTAGAACTCGGTCTCGGTCTGAGCAAGAACAAGGTACCTATGCCAACAAATAGCAATTAGCCGCAAAAGGTGGAGTTGGTTTATGCCAGTTAATTCCAAAACATTTACGGCAGAGACCAGCTCTTCTGGGAGGAGAAGTGTCAATCCTTGCGGCGGGGTCTCTTTTATTTGTTGGGCCTTTTTACTCATTGGTAATAATATATAGTGCAAAGTGAGGTAAAGTCAATTGTTATTGCAATAGCTTGCTACCCCAGTTTTCATAAATCGCTGAAAGATTTCCACATTCCCAATAATTTTGTAATCCAATTTGAATATGGATTATTATCCAAGCTAAATTTCTATATTCATGGTTTCAGAATTCAATTCGATGAATCGACTCAAAGCTGTGCTTAAAGAACAAGGTAGAACTCAAAAATGGTTTGCTTCCCACATGAATAGGACTGAGAACACTATCAGCCTATGGACAACCAACAAGGTTCAACCTTCTTTAGAGGACCTCTATCGGGCGGCAAGATTGCTTGATATAGATGTTCGGGACCTTTTAGAGGGAAATCTCGATATCAGTTGAATAACTGGACATAAGCTGATTAATGTAAACTACTGATTCCACTCGTTTTGAGATGTAATGTTCTCCAAATTGTGTCTTCAGTTGAAAGCATAATGAAATGAACATATTCGACGTACACGAGAAAATTATAAGTGATTACAAAACGTACATCCAGAGCTTTGTCAATATTAAGAATGACCAAATTCGCGAGCATGTTGAGAATGACTTGAAGACGGGTAAACTTTGGCCAGAGCCGCTCATTCAGTTCAATCCATTCTTCAAGCCAGGGAAATCCGTGGACGAGCTAGTGAAGGAAGGAGTCTTAGCTCCTGAAATCAATGACATATTCAAAGGCTTTAACCTGTACGAGCATCAGGTAAAGGCAATTACCCTGGGAAGTCAAGGAAAAGATTTCATTGTGACCTCTGGAACGGGTAGCGGTAAATCACTAACCTACCTCGGAACTATATTCAATGACCTCCTGAAGAACAAGAAAGAGAAAGGAGTGAAAGCCATCATCGTCTATCCGATGAACGCTCTCATCAACTCGCAGCATGATGAAATAGAGAAGTACAAGTTGAATTATGAAGAGGCTACAGGGAAAGACTTCCCCGTTTCATTTGCTAAATACACAGGCCAGGAAGATGAAGAAAAAAGGCAGAAAGTAAGAGAGGAGTTGCCCGATATTCTTCTTACCAACTACATGATGCTGGAGCTGATTTTGACCAGAATCAACGAAGAGGACTTGAGGAATTCTATTTATGAATCCCTTAAGTATGTCGTTTTTGATGAGCTTCATACTTATCGTGGTAGGCAAGGGGCGGATGTTGCTTTGTTAATTCGACGTATAAAGGCACTCAGCCAGCAACATATTTCGAGTATAGGAACCTCCGCAACGATGGTTTCAGGTTCACCTCTTGAGCAAAGGCAAAAAGTCGCGCTGGTAGGCACAACTATTTTCGGTTCCCAGTTTCATGAGTCACAGATTGTGACCGAAACTCTAGTAAGCTCTTTGGGCGATGGAGTTTTAGACAAAGCGAGGCTGAAAAGTGAAATTCTAGACGGAGTTGACAAATCCGCTGACTATGAATCACTAAAAGGGAGTCAGTTTGCAAAATGGCTGGAGATTGAAATTGCTTTGAACAAGAGTGATGAGGGAGAAATTATCCGCAATAAGCCCAAGACTTTTGAGGCTATCACAAATCAACTTGCAGCGTTCGTCAACCTGGAATTGGGATTGTGTCGAAAAGTATTTCTGGACCTATTGGAGTGGATTTCGAAAGTTAATGCTTCCGTCTCAGGGAGAAATGAGAAAACAATTCTACCATTCAAGCTGCATCAATTTATCAGTCAAACGGGGTCAGTTTATATGTCATTGGACGCTGATGATGAAACCAGAATTATCACCCTAGAGGCTGGCTACTACGACTCTTCATCACAAGATAAAAAACCCATATTCCCTGTTGTCTTTTCTAGAGAGTCAGGTCATGAGTTTATTTGTGTTACCAAAAATGAGGAGAAAGGAAAGCTGGAGCCGAGAGAGTTTTTTGATTGGACAGTTGCTGAAGAAGAAGAACAAGAAGGGAACACAACTGGATATATTATACCAGGAGAAGATGTTTGGAGTGATGATGATTTGAATAATCTCCCTGATTCGTGGGTAAAAATTAGTAATGGAGAAGTAAAGGTCATCAAGAAATATCGAGAACGAATTCCTCAACCGATATACTATGATGCTTTCGGTAATTTTCAAGATTCCATTGGCGGTGATGACGATGGCTGGACAAAAGGTTGGTTCATGCCATATCGTTTGCTTTTCGACCCTACATCAGGAACATTCTATGATACCAAAACCAACGAAGGAACAAAGCTGACCAAGTTAGGCTCAGAAGGTAGAAGCACATCTACCACAATTCTATCATTCAATATCATTCGTCAACTAGCGGATGCTGGATACGATGACAAGAAGCAAAAGCTCTTGTCATTCACGGATAATAGGCAAGATGCAGCACTACAAGCGGGGCACTTCAACGACTTCATCCAAACTCTTCATATTAGAACTGCCATTAACGGTGCCGTTCAAAAGAGTCGCGGACTAGCCTTCAACGAGATTGCACAGGCAGTGTTTTCAGAGCTATCACTTTTGCAAGAAACATATTCGGTGTCTCCAGCTACTTTCCCTGGCCCTAAAAAGGAAAATGAAGATGCTTTAAAAGATTTCCTCAGTTATAAATTACTGTATGACCTGAGAAGGTCATGGCGGGTTGTATTACCAAACCTGGAGCAATGTGGATTACTACGCCTTGACTATAAATATCTCACCGATAGCTGTGCGGATGAATCTTTATGGAGTTCGGAGAGATTTCTAGCCTCGTTGAATGCCACCGAACGAGAGGAATTCATTTGCCAAACCCTGGATTTCTTCAGAAAGTCTTTTGCCCTGAGGAGTGCTGAGTATTTGGCAAACAATCAGATTGAGGCTAAAGGCAAAAATATGAAACAGAAGCTCGAAGCTCCATGGAGGTTTGAAGATGAAGAGAAAATACCCTACCCAAATTTTCTCAGGTATGACACAGTTCCAAGGCATGTAAAAGTTTTTACTGCTAGCATAGGACATGCTAGCGGCTATGGGAGATACTTGCGGCAGATGTACAAGGTGCAATTCGACGAGTCCTTGAATAGAGAGCGCTATTTGGAGGCAATTGTTCCAATACTTGACCTACTTGACAAAGGTGGTTGGCTGTACTCTGAAGAGATTAAAAATGCTCAAGGCGAGTTGATGAGGATTTACCAACTCAATGTTGATATGCTCCAATGGACCCCCATCGATGATGCATTCATAAAGCCTGACCCTATTAAAACAAGAAGCTACAAACCAACACAGCGACCAGCAAATCGATTTTTCAAGGAGGTATACAAACTCGATTTCAAAACTATCAAACCTCTAAAAGCTGGTGACCATACTGGTCAAATTGGAAATGAACTTCGCCAAAAACGGGAAGAAAAATTCAAGGACGGCTCATTGAGCGCTCTTTACTGTTCTCCGACAATGGAACTCGGTATTGACATTTCTTCATTAGATGTCGTTCACATGAGGAATGTACCGCCAAATCCAGCCAATTACGCACAAAGAAGCGGTCGTGCGGGTAGGAGCGGACAGGCGGCTCTCGTTTTTACCTATTGTTCAAACTACTCACCTCACGATAAAAACTACTTCAAAGAATCATTGCAGATGGTATCTGGTAGCGTCGCCGCGCCGAATATTGACCTGACTAATGAGGAATTACACAAGACACATTTGAACGCCATGTATCTGTCCTATCTCGGCATGCGAGAAGTCAACCAGAGCATTGCAGACTTGATAGATGAAGACAAGTTTGAAGAACTGCCTTTGGAGGAAGTCGTGAGAGCAAAGCTCAATACTGGATTGTCCGAAGAGAAGAAGATTTTATTGGGTCAGAAGTTCAAACTTGTAATTCAGGACTACGAAGAGTCAAAGCTAAAGGGCGCAACTATTCAATGGTATACTGACAATTGGATAGAAAGGACAATTCGGAGTTTTCCAGATGATTTTGACCTCGCCCTGAATAGATGGAGAAAGCTCTACAAATCTGCCAAGCTTCAATTGGATGAGGCGACTGACGTTATCAAAAGTCGACTTCACAAAGTTCATAGTCCAGAATACAAAGAAGCTGAAAGAAGACAAAAACAAGCGACAATTCAAATCGGACTTTTGAAGAATGATTCGAAGAGAAGCCTTTCAGAGTTTTACCCATTTAGATATTTCGCTTCTGAAGGATTCCTACCAGGCTACAACTTCACCCGCCTTCCTATCCGAACCTACCTTCAGGCTAATGATACGGGCGAGTATGTATCTCGACCTCGATTTATTGCAATCCGTGAATTTGGACCAAAGAACATCATATATCATAATGGTAAAAAATTCAGCATTGACCAGTTCGTCCTTAGAGAAAAGCTGACCACTATGGTCGCTAAGGCAAGCACTAAATCTGGCTATTTCCTCACTGGAGAAGAACTGAAACTGGACACTTGCCCATTGAGTGGAGCACCTTTGACAAGTGATAAGAACAAGAAGGACTTCATCAATTTGGTCGAAATGGCTGAAACACGCGGTATGCAGAAGGACAGAATTTCTTGTGACGAAGAAGAGCGTGTTTCACAAGGATTTAACCTTGAAGTCTATTTCAGCGTGCCAGCTGGAGTAGAGACTATCACCCGTGCAAAAATCAATTCTGGTGGACAGCACTTACTCAATATGCAGTTTATTCCTTCGGCAAACCTCTATCAAATTAATACGGGATGGAGAAGGACCAGAGAAGACTCATTCAGAATAGGAGTTGATAGTGGTTTTTGGAAAAGCACAGGATATGAACCAAAAGAAGGCTCCGAAGAGATAAAAAAGGTGCAGCTATACACATACGACGTTTCGGACGCCATTTATATACAACCAGTCAAGGCTCTTGGGCTTGAATACGATGGCATTGTAACACTGATGTACGCCTTGAAAAGGGCTCTTGAAATAGAGTTTCAAGTGGAGTCTAGGGAATTGGGCGTGGTACAAATTGGAGATGAAAAGAGTCCTAATATCCTCATCTATGAAAGTGCCGAAGGAAGTTTAGGTGTATTGTCTCAATTGGTGTCGAGTACCGAAGTCTTCAACAAAGTCATCGAACGGGCGATTCAATTATGTCAGTTTGACAATAAAGAATACTTGGCTCCTGCGTCTTATGACGACCTCCTGAGTTATTACAATCAACGTCACCATTTACTCATCGACCGATTTCTTATTGAAGAGAAGTTGGAGCTGCTTAAAAAGTCCGACGTCGACATCCTATCAAAGGGTTCAGATGATAAAGATTATGACAGTCAATTTCAAACTCTCATAAAGCTGAGAGATAAAAATTCAGAAACGGAGTTGCGGTTTTTGAAATTTCTCTATGAACGTGGACTTCGACTACCAGATGAAGCTCAGAGGAAGCATGATGATATGTATACGATGCCCGATTTTACATATGACCGCAGATATCAAGTCTTTGTAGATGGCACACCACACGATGAGCCTGAACAAAAGAAGCGCGATGAAGAAATACGTCAGGCTTTAATCAATCGTAGGGAATTCCCAATCGTTTTCAGATATGATGATGACTGGGAGCAGAAAGTAGCAGAATGGCCAAATATCTTTAAGAAAGTGAGAAAATGAGCAAATACCAACCAGGGTCATTGGTTACCCTTCGAAACCGAGATTGGGTAGTGATGCCATCTAATGATGAAGAATTGCTAATGGTGAAACCTCTTGGCGGAAGTGAAGACGAAATCACTGGTATTTACCTGCCTCTTCAGTTTGATGGTGACAAAGTAAAACAGGCACAGTTTGACCCTCCGAAAGTTGAAGATATAGGAGCTTTTGACAGAGCAAGAGTGTTGTACAATGCTGCGCGCCTTTCATTCCGAAGTGGTGCAGGCCCTTTCAGGTCTTTAGCCAAGCTCTCATTTAGACCTCGTTCCTATCAGATGGTGCCGATGATTATGGCTCTGAAGCAGGAAGTGGTTCGGTTACTGATAGCAGATGATGTTGGGGTTGGAAAGACCATTGAATCGCTATTAGTAGTCAAAGAATTACTAGAGCGGAAGGAGATTTCCCGATTTGCGGTGATATGTCTGCCGCACTTATGTGAGCAATGGCAGCAGGAAATAAAAGACAAATTCGATATAGATGCAGTAATCATTAGGTCTAGTACTCAAGCGAAACTTGACCGTGAGATACAAGGAGATGAAAGCGTGTATACTTACTATCCATTCCAGGTAATTTCAATTGACTTTATAAAAAGCGAATCAAGGCGACAGGTCTTCGTGAATGAATGTCCAGAGATGATAATCGTCGACGAGGCGCACACCAATTCTAAACCTGACCAAAGAGGAAGCAAGTCTCAGCATCAACGCTACAGGCTGATACATGACATCTCCAAGAAGGAGAATCAACATTTGCTTTTACTAACGGCAACGCCACACTCTGGCAAACAACATCAGTTTCAGTCTCTTCTTGGCTTATTGAAAGAGAATTTTGAAAAGCTTGACCTTATGCAAGCCTCAGAAAAGGAACGGAAAGAACTTGCTAATCACTTCATCCAAAGGAAACGTGCCGATGTGGAACATTGGATGGACGAGGACACTCCTTTTCCAAATCGAGATGCGGGAGAGCTATCCTACATACTTTCGAATAAATATGCGAAATTCTATGACGACATTCTGGCATTTGCTCAAGGATTGACGAGTGCCGATAGAGAACATAAAGGACATCAGAAACTCAGATACTGGACGGCTCTTGCATTGTTGAGAGGCGTGATGTCAAGTCCAAAGGCAGGGGTTGAAATGCTCAGAAACAGGGCATTGAAGGCTGTAGACCCAGAAGAACTCAAGGCATACGAAGAAGGGATTGCTGAGAATCCTGTTATGGACCAGGATTATGGTTTTGACAATGACATGACTCCACTACAATTGGTGGAAAAAGCTGCTTGGAAAGACTCTGAAGTTCGTCGATTAAGAGATTTAGCCAATACCCTAGACAGTCTTGCGAATCTAAATGATGATAGGAAGGCAGCGTCTGCGGTGGAAATTATCGATGACTGGTTAGCTGAGCACAATCCAGTTATTTTCTGCCGATACATAGCCACTGCCCAATACTTGGGAGAAATGCTCAAGAAACAACTTTCAAAGACCCACAAAGGAGTTGATGTGCAGGTAATTACATCAGAAGACCCTGACGAGGTTAGAAAGGAGCGAATTGATGCTATGGGTAAATCAAAGAAGCGTGTTCTGGTTGCCACAGATTGTCTTAGTGAGGGTATCAATCTACAGGAATATTTTACTGCTGTTCTTCACTACGATTTACCCTGGAATCCAAACCGACTAGAACAACGAGAAGGTCGCGTTGACCGATATGGTCAGCAGGCAAAGAATGTTCTTGCTTACCTCTTAGTTGGAGAGGATAATCCCATTGATGGTGTTGTGCTCAAGGTGATTCTTGAAAAAGTGCGTCAAATCAAAAAGGAAACTGGTATTTCCATGCCATTCCCCGAGGATTCAAAATCCATTATGGATGCCGTTCTACATTCAGTGCTTTTGAATCCGAAAAGTGTTCAGCAAAAGCTCCAAATGAGCCTTGAATTTGGCGAAGATGACGAAGTAACAAAGAAAGAGATTCTGGCCACTAAGGCGATAGAGGATGCCGCTGAAAGAGAAAAAAGGTCTAGGACCGTTTTTGCTCAAAATGCTATAAAAGCTCAGGAGATAGAAGAAGACCTAAAAAGTGTGGATGAAGCCATTGGGAATCCAGAAGCGGTAGCGGACTTTATCAAGTCATCCATGTCCTTGATTGGTGCTCAATTCGTGAAGGATAAAAAGGGTTTTGTGCTCTTCACCACTAACCTTCCCGATGTTCTGAAGGAGTGTTTGCCCTATCAAAATGAAGTGAAAGTAAGTTTTGATTCTCCAACACCTGAAGGATATATTTATTTGGGACGAAATCACCTTTTCGTCGAACAGCTTTGTCAGTATTTTCTCTCTGAAACATTCAAAGAGGAAGCCAATCCGTTCAAATTGTCACGGGCATCAGTCATCGGCACGGACTTGGTTAAAACAAAGACAACCATTTTACTCTTCCGAGTGAGGAATGTGATTGAGGACAAAAGAAAAATGCGGCAGCTCATTGCTGAAGAAATGCTGGTCTGGGGCTATGAGGGCACAGCTTCCGAACAAATATTCCTGACCCCACAACAAGCTAAAGACCTTTTGTATCAAGTAGAACCAAGGGATAGTCTTGATGAATCCGAACGGACTTTCTTGTTCAAGAATGAATTGAAAAATCTTAATCAAATTCAAGATGGGTTTAACAAAATTGCTGAAGACCGAGCAGTAAAACTCATAGAAGCACATGAACGATTTCGCAAAGCCATGGGTGGAGGTTCTTCCTTCCAGGTGGTCTATCCAGTATTACCAATGGATATCATGGGAATTTACATTTTACTCCCTTCAAATTCTTAAGCCATGAAGTATCCAACGATAAGAATTGAAGGGCCCATTCTCGCTGCGGAAGTTCTTGAAAAGCTAGAGCAAGGTGAACTTACGGGTCAGAAGCCCCTAGATTTTGGGATTACCGATTCATCAAAAGTCAAAGACGAAATAGCGAGAGCCTGGGCTGATGCCGCAAGTTACTGGGGCATTTTTAAACGAAAACGAGAAAGCCTTGAAGGTGAAGAGCGACAAACTGGGACGTCAGAAACGAGAAATCTTTGGATGATTCCATTTCTCGGAATTCTGGGATACGACTTGGAGTTCTCGCGAGCTGAAGAAGTACAAGGCAAGTCCTATGCAATTTCACATCGAGACCAAAAGCGAGATGGTCTTCCAGTGCATATTATGGGATTTAAGGATTCTCTGGATAAGAAACGACAGGATGGTGGCCCAAGAATGTCACCGCATGCTTTAGTTCAGGAGTATCTAAATCTTACTGAGCATCTTTATGCTTTAGTCAGTAATGGTTTGCAACTTCGTCTGCTCAGAGATAGCAGCCGCCTCATCAAACTATCCTACTTGGAGTTTGACCTTGAGAGGATGATGGAAGAAGAGCAATACTCTGATTTCGCCATCTTGTATCGTCTGCTTCACGCCACTCGCATGCCCGTGAAGCAAGAAGCCACTGCGGAGTCACTCATTGAGACCTATCATCAGGATTCCTTGGAATCTGGTTCTAGAATTCGTGAAGGACTCAGTGAAGCGGTTGAACAAACAATCAGAAGATTGTCTAATGGGTTCTTGCAGCATCCTCAGAATGTGAAATTAAGAGACGAAGTTAAAGCTGGTCGTCTTGAAGTGAAAGAGTTCTATCAGTGGCAATTGAGGTTGATATACCGTTTGTTGTTTCTAATGGTGATTGAGGAGAGAGACCTTGTGTATCCCAAGAATTCTGACAAGAAACTCAAGAAGTATTATTATGATTACTACAGTTTAGGCCGCCTCAGAAAGTTATGTGAGAAACGTTTCTTGGCAGAACCCAGATACTCGGATTACTGGCAATCCATACTCAATACCTTTCTTCTATTCGAAAATGAAAAACATGGTGGCCCTTTGGGAATTTTGCCTCTTTCAGGAGAGTTGTTCGGCTACAATGCGGTTGGCTTGCTCAATGAATGCAAACTTGACAACAAAATTGTTCTAGAATGCTTGCGACAGCTAAGCGTATTTAAGAATAAAAAGACTGACCAGCTGATGCGAGTGAACTATGCTTCTCTGAACGTGGAGGAGTTTGGTTCGGTGTATGAAGGCTTGTTGGAATATGACCCTGTTATTACTCAGCGTGATGGTCGATTCTATTTTGATTTTGAAAAGGGTCAGGACCGTTCATCTTCAGGAAGCCACTACACTCCTGATGAGCTTGTTCAACCTCTGATTAAACACTCTCTGGACTATATCATTCAGGATAAGCTCAAGGAAGATGACAAAGAGAGCGCGCTCTTGTCCATTACTGTTTGTGATGTGGCTTGTGGTTCGGGCCACATCCTTTTGAGCGCAGCCAGGCGCATTGCTACCGAGCTCGCTATCGTCAGAACAGGAGAAGACCAGCCCTCACCCTCTGCATTCCGACTGGCCATTCGTGATGTGATTAGGAATTGCATCTACGGAGTCGATTTGAATCCTTTGGCTGTTGAATTGTGTAAGGTAGCTCTCTGGCTTGAAGCGCATAATCCGAATGAACCTCTTAACTTCCTTGACCACCACATTAAATGTGGAAATGCCATCGTCGGGCTTGCTCACTTTAAAGAGTTGGAGAACGGAATAGCGAGCGAAGCCTTCAAGGCTTTGCCTGTTGATAATAAAGATGTCGCAAGGGAGTTCAAGAAACGAAACGACCTTGAAAGGAAGGTAAAGAATCAGCTCACCACCTATGACTTGAGCCATGTTGATGACAACCTAAAAGGAATACGAAAGGAGTTCGATGATTTCACGAAGATGCCAGAGCGCACACCCGAAGAGATACGAGCTAAGGGTGACGCTTACACCAAGTTAACATCGGGAAGTAAGTGGTTTAGATTGAAGCAGCTGGCTGATATCCAAATCGCACAACTCTTCATTCCTAAAACTATCGAAAATAAAGAAAGGCTAACGACAGACGCGAAGTACCGAAGTTATCTGAATCAAGGAACTCAAATATTCGATAGAGGTGAGTCCATGGCCGTTGCCCAGAAAAAGAGGTTTTTTCACTGGTTTTTGGAATTCCCAGAGGTCTTCAATAAAGGTGGTTTCGATTGTGTTTTAGGAAATCCGCCATTTTTGAATGGATTGAAGATTTCAGAGTACTATGGAGATAGTCTAAACCTTTATCTAGTTACCCAATTCAGAGGGGCATCTAAGAAAGTTGACTTGAGCGCTTATTTTTTTCGAAGAAACTTTGAGGTTCTCAATCCAGAAGGTTTTATGGCATTGATAAGCACGAATACCATTAGTCAAGGAAAAACAAGAGAAGGGGGGCTAGAAATAATCTTGGATTCAGGGGGCGAAATCATCTTCGCGATGAAATCTATCAAGTGGCCAGGAGCTGCAGCTGTTATTATCTCTCTAGTTGGAATCTATAAAGGAGCTAATGATTTACCATGTTATCTTAATAGCAACCTTGTCGATAGAATCAGTTCGCTTTTGGAGGATGAAGCGTTATCAGTGACTCTTCAAAAGCTTGCATCGAATCAGCGCAGATGTTATCAGGGCTCAAATCCTTACGGCAAAAGATTTGAAGTTTCATTTGATGAAATGAAAATCATACTCGATGATGACCCAAAAAGTGCAAGCGTTATCCAACCGTACATCGGTGGTAAAGAATTGAACTCAAGAGTAAATAAGAATTCAACGAGATGGATTATCAATTTTCATGAAAGGTCATTAGAAGAAGCAAGTCAATTTCGTGGTGCAATTGAACATGTTCGTCAGTATGTTAAACCAGAAAGAGATACCAGGAACAAAGAAAAGTACCCAAGATTGGTGAATGAATGGTGGAAATTCTGGCATTCTCGCCAAGCTCTTTATAGTAACTTGAAGGAGCTTGGTCTTTCTAGAGTTTTTGCAAGGTCTAGGGTGTCCAACATACACATTGTTGACGAATTGGAAATCGAATGGACTTATTCCGAGGCACTTATCGTCTTTTTGTTCGACTCAGACGCTTATTTTGGAGTCCTTCAATCTGATATTCACGGACTCTGGGCTGAACGCTACGCTTCTACAATGAAGAACGATACACGTTATGTTGTGTCTGCATGTTTTGAGACTTTTCCTTTCCCGAAAGACTTCGAACACGAATTATTGAAAACGGCTGCGGAGTTACTAATAGTACGCGCAAGAATTCAGGAAGAAACTGGTTTAGGATTGACCAAGATATACCGATTGTTTCACGATTCTGGCGAGAATACTTCTCAATTAATTGAAAAAATGAGAGGTCTACATCAAAAACTAAATAAATACACACTTATGTCATACAGATGGAGTGATATTGATATTGAACAAGATTTTCACCAATTAGACAGTCTTCCAGAAAAGGACAATATCCGATTTACCATAAGTCCACTGGCAAGAAAGGAAATACTCAAAAGACTTCTCATCCTGAACCATGAATTATACCAGCAAGAAGTTGCCCAAGGACGACATTCCAGAAAAAAAGCTGCATCAAAACCAGATAAGAAAGGTTCCAGAGTGGAGGAAGACCAAACCGTGTATCGAACCCCTAAACTCTTTGAGGAGCCAAATCTATTCAACCAAACCCAGACTTCAAATGAGATAACCAAAGGCTCTAGCATCAAATTAGAGCCTGAAGGAAAAGATGCAGCTTGGTTCTCAATAGGTGTCGCAATTGAAGGAACTCAGAAGCTTGGAGAAGACAGTGCATTAGCGAAGAAGCTTATCGGCAAGAAGGCTGGTGACTTTGTTGATTTTGGGAATGGGTTTAAGGTACTGGAGGTGAGATGAGCTATAATCTGGAGGAAATATATGCTGTCGCGGGTCGAAACGATTACACTGCCCTCGTTTACTTCAGAAAAGGTTCTGAGGCTCGCAGATTGTATGGGGGTTTCATTTGTGTGGTATTTATTTACACCCAACGAGAGCGAGAGCAACTCGACCAGGCTATTGCAGAAGAAAAGTCAACCATTGGTTGCGCCAAAGCTCGTTATCTGGGTTTGGACTTAGACGAAAAGCTTCAATCAAAGTTGCTGGCGGATGGGATTTGCTCTGATGAAATTCTAAAGATAAATGCCTATCTGCCACCTCAATCAAACACCTTTCATTCAGAAGAAAAAAGACGAATTAGGGAGATTAAAATTCCGATGAAGAGAATGCCAAAAGGTAGGGATTTGGACTGGATGTATGGGTTTAATAAGCATCAAGTAG
>Ga0222655_1000242_pt1 | contig 27550 bp, 40 predicted proteins | sample AntAcemetagen423_FD_179857 | JGI IMG/M metagenome (GOLD analysis project Ga0222655, IMG submission 179857) | Saline water microbial communities from Ace Lake, Antarctica - #423 | ecosystem: Environmental > Aquatic > Non-marine Saline and Alkaline > Saline | place: Antarctica: Ace Lake... | reverse complement strand
TGTATACGTGATACCTGGGGTGGTCTTGCTTTTTCGGGTGGTTTCTTTACGCATATAATCCCCTTAGTTTAGGTTAAGCTCAGTGCCGATCATCTTGTAGGTTACGTTCTTCATACCACTATACTGCATGGTGGATGTCATAGTGCGTTACGTTGAAACTACTGAGGAAAATCTACAGTAGTGACGTAGAATGTCGACGAACTTATTGACACTGTGTAATCCTTGCACGCTTTGTTAACTTAATGTTAACTCCCACTCGGCCTCACTGAGTGTCGGGGTTAAGTTATAGCGGGTATTCAGGGATAACCATAACGCTGCTTTATGGGTACGTTTAGAGTACTGATGATGAGGACACACAGTAATGCCGAGGATACCTGACGCTTCTGTGTAAATACTGTGGTGTTTGAGATTGCGACACTATAGTGAGGGACTTGCGATCTGTGTGAGATTGTGCGGTTTGTGGGTTGACACGGTGTGTGGCTGTGTTAACCTGTGTTGTGTAGCACATGTGTGTATTCAATCCTACTGAGGAACATGTGGATTGATAGCGTGAGTTGAGAGGGATGTGAGATGTGTAGACGAATACGCACCCCTCCACACACTCCACACACCACCTCTATATAGTGCCTACACTGCCGCTGTGCCCACGCTGACACTGTGTCTGCGAGAGGGGGGGGTAGGCGAATTCGAAGTGGTTGAGTGTTTGCACGCAGCCTCCCACAAGTTTTTTCGCTCTCCTCCCACAAGTTTTTTCGCTCTCCCACCACAAGCTCCATCAGCTCGAATTAACCCTCTCTCCGCTAGGGTACCCACAGACCCCCTAGTTAAACTCAACACAGGGCATCCTCGTGCGTCTCCTGACGTACCCTGAGCATAACCCGGTCTAACCTCGTGCTTGTTATGTGAGGGGTACGTAAAAAGCTCGCTCTCCCACCCTTGTGGGTTCTCTCGCTGCGATAACCACAAATCCACTTTGTCGCGCGTTTTAATAAAAACCTCCCCGATCCCGTACCCTTCTTATAAACGAGTACAAACCTTTTCCATAACACTGAAAAAACATAAAACATTGAAAAAGAGTACCTCAGATATAGAATAATTAAGATAACTTAACCGGTATTAACAGTTACGATTACGTAATAACTACGGTAAGATAACATAGATAGTGTCGCAATGTAACAGTATTAATTTAAAAGCCTGAGAAACGCAGGAATGTACACAGGCTCGGTGATAACCAGAAGGTACATCCGAAGTTTCGAAGGGAAGAATAAGTTAGGTTTCGCCCTGGGCCTGGTTAGAGGGCCCAGGGCTACCAGGGGTGAGACTCTGGTGAAACCAACTCTAAATACAAGCTGTGGACAACCCACAAAACCAACATAAATATATAGTGAACACAATAGATATGCAGAGTAACGCAGTGTATATCTAAGCTACAGTTACTCGGGGGATATACTAAAGTATACATGGGGATGCGTCTTGAAAATGAGACCTCTAAAATACCCAGTCTCCCTTAGGGGCAGATTACTGGGCGTCCGGCTCTACGATAAGAGCAAGTGCCTGGGGGCTAAACACCCCCGGGTGCCTTAGGAAGGGGAACCTGTGATTAAGAAGCTACGCGGTAAGCACACCATCGATATCGACGACCAGATCATCCGCTGGAGGCAGAAGCTCAAGAAAGAGGGGGTTGTTCTCGGGCGTAAGGCCAAGGCAGCCGAGTCTAAGAACCGTAAACAGAACCGAGCCCTTAAAGACGAACAAGAGATCACCTCTGGTCGTAAGAAGTGGTTCTAAGGCTTTACCCATGAAATTTAACCTGTTAGAGTGCTTCCCTCCTGGTCCTGATGGCACCCACTCCATGCTCCCTAAACAGAAGATCTTCTTCTCGCAGGTAATGAAGAAGAACGGACCTAAGTACGTCTCCTTCATCTCAGGCGTCGGGGGAGGTAAAACCATCACTGGTTGCGTTACCATGCTAGCCCAGGCCGTACTATACCCCTCTACGTACCTTATATGCCGCCAGTACTACCCCGAGCTTAGGGATACAACCTATCGTATGTTCAAGCAAATCTGTCCCAAGGAGTTAATCCTTGAAGATAGAGCTACTGATATGAGCCTCACAATTAAGGCTGTCGGCGGTAAGGTTTCTACCATCCTCTTTAGACCGCTTGAGGAGCCCGACAAGCTTCGTTCCCTCAACCTCGGGGGTTTCTTCATCGATGAGGCGTCCCAGGTCTCTGAGGAAGCCTTCATGCTCTTACAAGGACGTCTCCGGGATAGTGGCGGTCTTCGTAAAGGCATATGCATTTCTAACCCTAACGGCCATGACTGGCTCTACCGCTGGTTCTATAAGCAAGATTTCTTTAAGGTTGAGGAAGAAAAGAATAAATACTTCCTAATTCGGGGCACGTCCCTTGATAACATCTTCCTACCCGACGATTATATCGATACCATGCTTAACAGTTGGGATGCTCAGAGGATTGAGCGCGAGGTTATGGGGTCTTTTGACACCTTCGATGGTGCCATTTATGACGAATTCAGGCGTGATGTACACGTTATCCCTCCCCAAGAGCTACCTAAGAGCTGGACACGTGTAATAGGCCTAGATGCGGGGTATAGGAACCCTGCCGCTGGCGTGTTCGCAGCCGTGGATGGAGACGGGGTTATCTACATTTATGACGAGTACTACGTAAAAGAGAAGCTTGTCACTGAAATTGTGTCGGAATACTTAATCCCTAAGATAGGTATGGACACCATAAGCGCTGCCTACATAGATCCCGCCACAAAGCAGACCCGGGGACAGACCGGGGTTAGCGAATTCTCCACTTATATGGAGTGTATGCCTCCTATGGTGCCTCTTCTACTCGCCAACAATGCAGTTGAAGCTGGGATTGACATGGTTAAGACCTTTTTTAAGGTAAACCCTAAGACAGACAAGCCTAGAATCTATATCTCGAGTAATTGTGTTAATTTAATTGAAGAATTAGTTCAATATCGATGGGACCCCCTAACTTCCCGTCAATCTGGCATGATGAATGACAAAGAGAGACCTAAAAAGCATAATGACCATTTATGTGATGCATTGCGTTATCTAATCATGTCTCGTCCCGACCCTAATCAGAAGGATAAGGTACCAGAGTACAAGAAAGGGTGGACTACTCCTTCTAAGCAGATCCAAGCGGAACTATCTGAACTTAGGAACCCCAAACCTAAGGACCCTTTTAACGATTATTAAAAGATATTAGTAGTATACGACCTTTGTTGTCGCAATTTAACACTATATAAGTGTCGACAAAGGAGCACGACATGAAAAATAGCTCACACACACGAAAGGGTGGGCTTCTAAGTCCTTGATTTAGGCCCACCCAACTGTTCGCAAGCGTGGAACAGTCTAAATATAACACCAAGCAAAAGGAATGAATTATGGCTCTAACATCCGCAAATATGGTTGGCGAACCCCGATCCTTCTCCATCGGACCTGTAAAGATTCAAATTAAGACGATCGCAGCCGCAAGTGCCGACGTCTCCGGTACCGTCGTTTTTGATAACCTCTCCTCTGTAGAGGCAGTGTCTGTGTCGTCCCTATCCCTAACCGCCCAACCTACGATCACCGGTAATTCTTGTGCACTTACTTTCCTTGATCCAGGGGCAACAGTTGCGGGTATCGCAATCGGGATTGGCCGATAATGGCTGAGGCAGGCAGCAAAGGTAATCCTTACGGGGTGGATAATGACCCTATGCGTGGGACCACTAAGAAGTCCGCGTCGGGAGACCTAAAGAATAAGCAAAAGAAAAGCGTTGAAAAAGCGTTTAACCCAGAAGACCCAGTCGGTGATGCTGTACGGTCTTTATGGAAAAAGGTGCGCGGTAAATGATTCGGTGGGGTGCCTGTGAGGCTTGTAGCTGCAAAGACTCTGAGATTGCCTTCTTGCGCTCGCTTGTGCGCCCCACACCCGAACCGCGTTATAGAGCCCTCCCTAGCCCCACAATGGAAGCAGATGCCATCTTAAGTGGTACTGATATGCAAATTACTCTTGAAGACACTCAAGAAGACCGAGAGCAGGGTAAGCGCCAGGCAGAGATAGACTCTGAGGCTGCTAAAATACTCTCTGCAAACTATTAATGGCGGACAAAGATGGATACTAAAAGCACGTCAAGCACCAAGGCTGTGAGTGGTGACAACATCGATCTGAGCAATATCCCTAATGAGGATACAGACACGCTTGCGAGTTCTATTGAATCGTTCTATCAGCAAGATGGGAACGTTAAGGCTAGATTATCCCAACAATGGGAACGCGTTCAGCGTATGCTTGATGGCGACCAATGGCTTGTATGGACCGGGGAATCCGGTAGCGGGGGTTCCTGGAACCGTCTTACAGTGTCACGTGAAAACGAGTATATCCCTCGACCTGTTACTAATGTGATGTTTCACTGTTATGAAACACTAAAGAGCTACCTCACAAAGACAAAACCACGCTCTTCGATCAGGCCTAACACACAGACCTTTCAAGATAAAGCAGCCGCAAAAGTAGCCGAACTCTGTATAGAGGCGAACTATGAGCGTCTTAAAGACCAGGAGAATTACGAATACGCTGCTTCTGTGGGCCTTGGTTATGGCGGGGTCTTCAAAAAGGACTTCTGGGACACCTCTGCCGGAAATGTCATTGAACTACCAGGCGACCCTATAGCACAAGAGACACAGACAGACCCTGAAACCGGACTGCCTCTAGATCCATCTCAGATTCTTGGGGATGTTGAATCAGGGGAGCCTATCACTCAGACCATGGCAATCGGAGACGTTAACACAGCGATTGTGGAGCCTTACCGTATCGCTTTAGACCCCCTCTCTACCGACCTACATACAGCGCGGTGGATCATGGAATACTCCATCCAGTCCTTAGACTGGGTACGTGAGCAGTATAATAAAGAAGCACCTGGGTACACGGGCCTTGCTGACACAGTCAAAGAAGAAAACTCTTTAAACGGCTCCATGCGTAGGTTTTATCAACTCAAAACATCCTCCGGTGTTAAAGGCGACTTATCTAGATCATCTAGCGGTTCTGATAAAGGCTCCACGGAACTCACCAATTCAGCCGTGGTTAAAGAATATTATGAAAAGCCATCTGAGATGTACCCTAAGGGCCGTCTTATCGTGGTCGCTAGCGATGTTTGTTTATACGCCGGGGACTCACCTTACGAAGGACCAGACGCCGGAGATTGGCACCCATTCTCTGACTTCAGGTGGGAGCTGGTACCGGGACGCTACTGGCCAAAAGGGCCTCTAGACGCCATTTGTGATCTACAGAAAAGGCTTAACTCTATTGATGCTACCGTTATCCTCACCCGCAAGACGACGGCCATCCCCCAAAAACTCGTTCCTAAAGGCTCCGGTATAGCTCCCGGCACTTGGACAGGACGACCTGGCCAGCAAGTGGATTACAACCCCGCAGCCGGGATTCCTCAAACCATAAAGGCAGAGGGCGTAGACCCGTCGGTGTTTAAGGAGCGCGCGCAGGTTATTGAAGAAATGAAGATGCTTTCTGGAGCTATGGACATCCTAACTGGTGACCGCCCTCCCGGCGTTAACGCCGCGTCCGCTCTAGCTCTTCTATATGAAGTAGGCACAGGGAAGCTTTTCCCTATGCTTGATCGTTGGAAGCGGTTTGTGGAAAGCTCCCAGAAGAAGCAACTTCGGCTCATAGCTAAGCATTACAAAGAACCTAGACCCGAGTACATTCGCCTACTGAAGAGTAGAAATAAGGACCTTTCCGAAGCCATGATTGATAAGTTTCTAGGGGCCAATCTACTAGATAACTGCAACGTGATTGTAGAGGCGGGATCAAACGTACCTAAGCTTGAGGCCATGAAGCAGATGCGTCTTCAAGAAGCGGCCCAGATGGGTGCTATCGACATGATTAACTCCCCTGAGAACCGCGCCGAGTACCAGCGTCAAATGGGGATTGTAGGATTCGACAACGACATTGGTCCCGATAAAAAGAGGGCAGAGTGGGAAAACGACTGTCTTGACAATATCATGCTCAATCCAGACAGGAAGCCTGTCGTCCTTCTCTGTGATGATGACGCGGTCCATATTAACATTCACGAACGTAGGATGAAAGAGCCCGCGTGGGTGGAATTAGAAGGTCCAGTACAAGAAGCCTATATGGCGCATGTAGAGAAGCACAACACCTCCATCGCCCAAAAAGAGCAACAAAAGATGCTCCAATCTATGGTGACAGGCCAACCCCCTCAGGAAGAGGGAACCCCTTCATCTTCTCCATCCGGCAAGGGTGTTCCAGCTAGTGTGAAAGAAGCCGCTGTGAACGCAGACATACCACCCGGACAGGAAGCAAGATAATGAAGAATCCAAAGACAGGAAAACGCTGGAAAGTGTATATGGGCTTGCCTAGTAATGGCACCGTGTCCGACTTCCAAGGGTATACCCTTCGTGATCTAGAAGAACGGTATAAGGACGAGATAGAGCTTGTCTATCCAGAACAGCTTTGTCAGCGTATTTTCCATGATGCAGCCCGCGAAGGAATCATACAAGACTTTCTCGCCACTGAGTGTGACATCTTGTGGTTCTTAGACTCTGACGTCTGTCCCCCTAAGCACGTCCTTGACCTAGTTACCATGCACGGAGACATGTGGCGGTGCGCCGCAGCCCCTTATCCAGTGTTCATGGCGCAGCCCGGGGAGTCCCAGCGTCAAATTGTCTACACTGTGTATAAGAAGATGGCCCAACAACCGGGTGAGAAGCTTAGATTAGCTCCTTGCGCAGTCCCAGACGAGGGCGTTGAATTCATTGACGGCGCAGCCACAGGTTGCCTCTTCATTAAACGAGAGGTGTTCGATAAGTTAGAACGCCCCTACTTCGAATTTAAGTATGACCCTATTACACGTCAACCTATCGAGGGAGAAGACATCGGATTTTGCTTGAAAATGGCAAAACTAGGTATTCCCTTCCTTATCGATTATTCGATGGTGTGCAAACACTATAAGAACAATTTAGACCTAGTAGAACTAAACAATTATGCCTTAACCCTGTGTCGTAAACATATCACTGTGTACCAACAGGAGATGGGCAAGGCTAAAGGTCAGCTAGAAGAGGTCGCTAAGCGATTTCAGAAGCTTGTGGCCCGCAATAAAGAGTTAGAAGCCCTTGTGTCGAGTCAGAAGAGCGCCGCTCTCGTTGATCGCCAAGGCAAACCACTTATTTTCAGGTAGCCTCTAGGGGTTCCCTGAATCTAGTCTACGTAACCGCGCTCGTAGACCGCAAAGCTAGACGTAAGGTTGGTGTACCCCTGAAAGGGGTTATATCACCCTTCTTAGGGGTACGACAGGACCCACGTTTCCGCTCTTTTCATCTGTCTGGGTTTAGGTTTGCCCACGGTTCGTGCCCGCCATCGCACGTAAAAGGAACCTATGTTTGAGAATGAAGGTAGTGAGATCGAGTCCACAGAATCTGACGTAATCGAAGATCCCTCGTCAGGGGATCAGATCGAGTCTCCCCCGGAGGCCCAGGAAGAGGCACCGGCAGCGCAAAAGGAAGTTCCATTCCATGAACACCCTCGATGGAAAGAGGTTATGGAGGAACGCAATACCGAACGACAAGCACGTGCCCAGCTAGAAGCGCAATTGCAATCGATGCAAAAGCAATTCGAAGCAGCACAAAGACCAAAGGACACGCGTCCGGACTTTAAGGAGATATCTTCTAAGATGCAAGAGCGTCTTAAAGGGATCGACCCTGAATTCCAAGGCTACATGAGCGCCCTCGAGGAACAAGCACTTTCTGCTAAGCAGGAGCTTGCATCCTTTCGGGAAGAGCAATTTGTGAACAGCGCTTTAGGTAAAATCAGCTCACTTAATGAGACCAACAAGGTTCCTCAGGAACTTCAAGGCCTCATGCAAGCGCAGCTCGATCAAATCTATCGCCAAGGCAAAATCCGCAGCATGGAAGATGTGGAAAAGGCCTACAAACAGGTTTACGAGCCGCTCAACAAAATGATAGAAGCGCGTGAAAAAGCTTACCTGGAAAAATACACGGCGGACAAGAAGGCCACCGCGTCAAGACCTGCGTCCCAACCGAAAGGAAAGCCCGCAGCACCAGGACAAGCCCCCAAGTCTTTTGCGAATGATCAACAACGCAAAGCAAGTATTGTCAAAGATATTGTAACACAAATGAGAGCTGAGAGAGACCCTCTCGGCTAATAACAACAAAACATAGGTAAACAAAATGGCTGATACTAATACGTCCTCAGTCGCAGGCGTGCTTAAGCGCGTCTACGGCAAACTAACTGAACAACAAAACCTTGAACATAAAGCTATCGATCAAATCGGTAATTCTGCAACCAAATTCAACCCAGGCGGAGCTGGCTTCTACGGAGCTATCAACGATTGGGGTAACGAAGCGGTTGGGGCTATCAACGAGACCGAGCAGTTTCGCACTATCCAGTCTGAAAACTATAAGCAGTTCGTAGTCACCCCTAAAATCAACGTGGCCCCTATCCAGTTTTCTGGGCTTGTGGCTGCGTCTACAGATGGAGATGACGAAGCATTCGTTTCTGCCGTTGTGGATGGCCTAGAAAAGGCAAAAGAGCGTCTGTTAAAAGACGAAAACCGCCAGTTCTTCGGACTCGGCAACGGCCTTATGGCTCTTGTCGGCGGTAACGCGGCATCAAACGCCACCTCTTTCACTGTCGATTCTGCTCAGTACCTCCGCGCTAATCAGGTTATCGACATTTATAATGGCGCTACCCGGACTGTCGCTTCCAAGACGATCACCCAAGTAGACAAGGTCAACAACATCGCCTATCTCGGCGCTGTGACTCTGGGCGCTGCTCTTATCACCACGGATCAACTCGTTAAAGAGAGCATTCGTGTTTCAGCTCCTTCCGATGGCAAGGAGATGATGGGTTTACGTGGTATTATCGATGACAGCACCGACCTCACCACTTTCGAGAGCCTCTCTGCCCTCGATAACCTAATCTGGCGCGGTCGTCGGATTGATGCATCGTCAGCTAACCTAACTTCGGATCTTCTTCAGCGTCTCCTAGACGACACGAAGATTCTCGGTGGAGCGTCTCCTGACATGCTCATTATGCACCAAAAGCAACGACGTAAGTACCTTGACATCGTCACCCCACAGAAGCGTTATAGTGGACAATCGATGGACGCAGGACACGATAAGTTGTCCTTTAACGGGATCGACCTGTTCTTGGATGAAGACTGTCAGCAATCGACCGTGTACGCCCTTTGCAAGAAGCACATACAGAAGTATGAGCTTAAAGGCATGCACATGGGTAACCATGACGGGTCTGACATCTACACCCGCCAAGCCAATTTCGATGTGTTCCAAGCTTACTGGAGACACTACTCGAACTTCGGTTCTGACAAGCGTAACGCACACGGCAAGATCGTGAATCTCGGTTCACCCGCTGGCGTAGCTTAATTTAACAGTTAGGGGGGTGGCAGGTATTACTTGCTGCCCCTTTAACCCCTTGAGGAGATATGGGCTATTCTATCCTACTAAACGCCTCTACGACCACAGTTACCCTATAAAAACAAGCGCATCCACTACTTAGTGTCGCAATTTAACATTATATAGGTGTAGACCTTGACATTATGAAGAACCATTTAGAATCAAAGACAATGTCAGGGTTAGCAGCCATCCTCTTAATAGCGGTGGCAGCGTCTGTTTTTGGGAAGCTCACACCGGAGCTGGTAGATGTTATAAAATGGGTCGGCGGTAGTTTTATGGGTATGCGCGCAGTCGCTAACGTAGCGGAGAACATGAAGAAATGAAGTTAAGCATGGACCCAACCGGAAAGCTAATTAAAGGGCACGTCCTAGACGTATCCATTAAGCCTTTCGAAGAAGCCATGCGATTTAATTTAAATGACCCCTACCTATATGTGAAATGGAACCCTGAAAAGATGCAGGGGTGGGGTTGCTGGGAAATTAGACGTCGGCCGATGTTTAACTCCGCTTTGGATCTATGCGAGTACGAGGGTAATATCCTCTTTAAAGTCGGCCCTAAAGAGTACGATCTAGTCCACCACGTCCTAGACTGCGCTTTTTTGAACTACGACGCTATCCGTAAATTAAAAGAGATGGATACCTGGCAGCACGGTAACGCCACACAGTATCAAGATGAGGTTGAGAGAAGAACTAGAGACCGCATGGAAAGAGAACGCGAAAGTGCTGCTAAAGAGAAGCGCGCTATGGTTCGTTACTTCAGAAAAGAAATCCGTGCCTATATGGACGAAATTAAAGGTGGCGCAAACCCCTACGCCATCGCCCAACACTGGGATTCTGCTAAAGAAGCAGACTAGGGGTAACTAGACTTAACCGTCTCAACAAAGGTTCGTATCTATGGCTCGTGTAATCAACGCTACTGAAGAAACTGTCACCGTCCAGGTCGCTGGGACTTATTTTACTTTTAAGCCAGGCCAAGCAAAGACCATTAGGAACAATGCTATTGCTCAATTCATCCAAACTGAGCGCCGAGAGTCTGGATTAGCTGTCCTACCAGATTTAACCTCCCAAGAAGAGGATGACGGCGACGTAGAGTTGACCTCCGATGAGATGTCCTCGCGTAAAGCATCCCGCAAAGAAGAGGAAGCGAGTGCTTGTGCGCTTGCCCTTAACAATTTCATCCGGGGTAAGCGTGACATCATAGCGAACAACCAGATTCATCTAAAGCGCGACCTGGCTGTAAAAAACCTCGGTGACCCAGAGCATTATATCACGGACGGCGAGCTAGACGCTATGCGTTTGGTTGCTAAGTATGATCGCAAAGGTAAGGACGCTGCTCAGGAGCGTATAAACGAGATCAACAAGCTTAAAAAAGAAATCTCAGGTAAGTAATGGCAATACCTCTGTCCAACCCTACCCTCGGAAGTCTAATCTCCGGGGTGCGTTTTATGATTAACCAGAAAAACGCCTCTAACTCAAACTGGAGTGATGCTGACATCACTTATTGCTTGAATGAGGGTATCCGTATTTACTTCGCGGAGGTTGTACAGAACATGGAAGGGCAGTGGACTAGGGTTGCCGACCTGGACATTGTTAACGGTGTGGAGACAGTCTCCCTCCCTTCCGACTGTTTCGAGGTTAAGGCAGTGTATAAAGCCTCCTCCAACGAATTTGTCGTGTTGCCTTATATTAATATGATATCCGATTCTTATAGCACAAATGGTAACGCGGCGGGGAGCGACTCCTACTTCCCGTCGTATTACTTTAGAGAAAATAACCTTGTGTTACGTCCAGTCCCTAACTACGACCAAACCGCTGGTTTACGAGTCGAGTACGTCTACTTTCCAGAGTCCTTAGTTAACGCAGGGGACACAATGAGCCCTAACGTGGTCCCTTTGTTTAGGCAGGTAGTAGAGATGTACGCTGTCTACAAGATAAAAACCCAAGAATCCCTAACTAACGGCACCGACACAGCTGTTCTCGCCAAACAGAATCTGAATGAACTATTCAAACAGATGGTCGACACCATTAGGAATAGATCCAAGTACCCGCAATTTATAAAACCCTTTAACCCCTAGTCTTAGTAAAGGAATCACATGAGAGAAGAACCAAGCCGAGGGGTAGTCCTCACAGTCTCCGCTTCAGCCCCTGTATCATCCAATAACTGTTTAGTTACAGCTATATCGCTAAACCCTGCAGCCGCAGCCGCAACGGTGTCACTCTATGACCCCCTACCGCAGATTAAAGCCCCAGGGATTACATCTGCCGCACAAACAACCGTAGGTGCGCGACTCGTCGTGAGTATGTCAGCCGCAGCTAGCGGGGGGAGCGTTATTCTTCCTTTGCCGTCCGCGCTGGAGTTTAACAACGGGTGTATTGCAGTGGTAGCGGGTGTAGGCGCAACTGTTTCAGTAGCGTTTGCTCAAATAGGAGGTTAATTGGCAGTTCGTACCCAGCGCGTCGGACAGTTTACCGAATCCTCTTATTTCGATAACGTCGGCGGGTTAAACATCTCTGATTCCCCTTTCAAGGTGCTTGATACGCAAGCTACCGGGGGCATTAACTTTCAGTATACTACCGAAGGTGCGATACAGAAACGCCTTGGGCACGCCAAGATCAATGAGACACCAGATACCCAGCTTCTAACCCGTGGTATCGACGTCTATAACACCACGATGGGGGTTAAAACCCTCATTAGAGCTGCGGGGACTAAGGTACAGGCGGTGGACACTACCTTACCTTCTTTTACCGACTTAACCCGGGATGACTCATCTGCGTCAAGCGATGTGTTCCCCGCGAATACCTCAACCCCGACGATTCTTGCTCCATACAACACCGACACAGTCTCCTTGCTCAACTTCGTAGGGAACACAGACGACGTTTACTCCATTTACTCCAACGGTAAATTCACTAAGAATGGCGTCCCCGCACCGCAGGGCACAATGTCCACCTCTATACTAAGCGCTTCTGGCGGTCAATTCCAGACCACGGGCACTTTCGCTTACTCTGTGGCTTTCACAAAGGCGTCCACCGGAGCCGAATCAAACGCCTCTTTAGATGTGGTAGCGACAATCTCAAACACTACTGACAGGGTGTTATTGTCTTTTGGGTCAATTACGTCTGTAGACACCACCACCTACACAGGTTTAAACGTGTACAGGTCATCAGTCGGGGGTTCCGAAGGATTTACCACAGGCGACCTGATCGCAGAGCTAGCGTGGCCTATTGCTTCTTACACCGACAACGGTGACTTTGAGTTAACCACCCAGAACATCCCAAGAGCTAACTTCCTTATTCTGGATAAGTCAGACCTACCCACTGGTACATATGGCAGCCTCACCCTCTGGAAGCGCCGTTTAGTGACCGCTACGGGGTCCACAGTACGTTTCTCAGAGCTTAACTCCCCGGAGAGCTGGCCCACAGTTAACACGATCACAGTGCCTACCGGGGGGCCTATAACGGGTCTCGCTGTTATCGCCTTTAACACCGATTTCGGTAACGACGAATACTTAGCCGTCTTTAAAGAGCGGGAGATATGGTTAATTAGAGGGAATGACTACACAGACGTCTCCCTCTCCTTCATCGATTCGGTAGGATGCCCCTCACAGTCTCTTATAAACCTGGCTAACGGATTTCTCACGTGGATTGATTATCAGGGCGCTTATTTGTGGGACGGCGCTGGAAAGCCTATCTCCATATCTAAGACCGTAGAGACCTTATTTGCGATTGACGGTGACATCGATAAAACTGTGCTGGCCCAGGGCTGCTCATTTTACCTTCGTGCGACTAACACCGTTGGATGGTATCTCACCTCTAAAACCTTCGGTGCCCAGAAGATCTGCCTTAAAGTAGACCTCCGCCTATCCCTACCTGGTGTCGAGAGTTCCTTATCTGGACGAGTCCTACCTGCTGTATTCATTGAAGACCAGCAACCACAAACCATTTCGGCGTCTAGATCTTATATCCCAAGTAGCTCCTCACAAGAAGCATTGATTCTGGGTGATAACGAAGGGTTTCTATACAACGCTTATTCCGTATACGCGGACGGCGGCGAGGGTATCGATTTCCAATACTACACCCCTTTTCTTGACCTGGGGCAGCCGAGCGTGTCTAAGCGCTACAACCAGGTCATCGTCTGGGTTGATGAGATTGGGGATTGGGACCTAACACTCGACTATTGGGCCGGTTACCGAGCAGCCCTTCTAGCTAAATCTACATTGGTTCAACCTATCTCAACTATAGCCTCCAATCAAACAGCTCTTTGGGACGTAGCCTTTTGGGATGAAGCTTCTTGGGACGACTTTACCCCTAGACTCCGTGGAATTGTTTACAATCTTAACAATGATCAAGGAAATATGGAGGGCGACTGCGTTAGGCTTCGTTTCCGTAACGGCGGAGCTAATAACCCAATAACAATCCACGGATTCACTGTTAAGTGGTCTGAAATCGCAGGGAGAAAATAATGGCTGTCTGTATAGTTTCAGGTCAAATGCTCACACCCGCTGGTGACCCGGCTTTATCTGTGTCCGTGAGTTACCGCGTTTCGTCACCAGTTGTAGTAGGAAGCACCTTGATAACCCCGTTCGAAGACGAGGTCATGGTGGACGCTAGCGGTAACTTCCTCCTAACCGTCCAACAATCCTTAAGCGTTATATTTACCGTGGTATACCCTATCCTAGGCACGGAACCTATGCGTCAATACACTTACACAGGGAACATCCCTGCAACCGAAACCGCGTCCTTTACCGACGTCATTGTAGTGGAGTAATATGCCTGTATTAACCCAACCATACCCAGCTTTTCAGCCTTTCACAAAGATACTATCTGCGGAGACCAACGCTAATAACGCCGCTATCCGCACGTTGCTTAATGTGACAAAGCTGGATTATGAAAACCTGCAACTTAACAACCTGTTCTACGCCAGCCAATTGTCGATGCAGGTAGCTGTTACGGATACGTTAGGGGCATTAACCCTAATTACAACTCTCCCAATAGTTAACGGGGGGCTCGGTTTTAGTCCTGTTATAACAACCATTAACGTCGGTCAAGTAGTTCAAGTTAATACAGATGGAACAGCCCTCACATTAGACGCAGCTCCGGAACCGTCGACCGGAAAAATTTATTCATTTTACAGATTCGGATAGGAGAATCCCATGGCAGTAGGACCAATTTTCGTAGGTACACCAAAGTTCGCAAACATTGTATTAACAAATACTAACGCAGGAGATGCGGCGTACATCAACCCAACCACTATCGCTACACTACTAACAATAGAAGGCACAGGGGGTCGAGTCGATAACGTATATCTACAACCGGTAGGCACTAACGCGTCTTGCGTGGTCCGTTTCTGGGTGGACACGGTGGGTACGGGGGGCATCGCAAATAGATTAGTCAAGGAGGTCTATCTCCCCTCATCTTCGTCAACCGCAGTAGCGCCGCTACCCTCTGCGATATGGTCACCGGGTCTTGTTCTCCCCGCCGCCGCAGTGCTTAGAGCTACAATCGGTAACACAGCTCTTACTAACGGTGTTGCCATCTCTGTGGAATATGGTGCATTCTAATGTCATTAAGAGCTAACGACGCGTTAGGCGTCACCCAAAAAACAGGGGTCTACTCACGGGCTCGTATAGGTAGCTCTGTGGCGGCTAGGTTCAACGGACACTGCCCTTTTTTAAATATAGTAGAGATGGAAGGTAACGATATAGACATATTTAATGAGTTAGGGGGTTCCCCGCCGGGTTACACCGGGTTCATCATTAAAACCCCTGGAATTTACCTGGCGGAGGTGTCGGGTATGTATATAGCCGCAGGTTCGATCGCATTTGCTATCAATAAAGACAAATCCCCCGCTGCAGCCTTCCCGACAGTTGAAAGTGGTAACTTATATATGTATAGCAATGTGGGCACGCAGATAGTACCTATAACGACTGCCATCATAGCAAAAGGTGACGAAATAATCACCATTTTTTCGAACGCTAACCCAGCAGCTAACGGAGAAGCAACCTTTACACTTACAAAGATAGGTTAAATGTACGCTGAATACTTGCGAGAGCGCGAAGACAAACAGATTTTAGAGATTGAACATGGGTTTACGGTTTACGGTTACAACTGTGTCCCTGGCATGTCTGTCCCTCACGTTTATATCAAAGATAACTACGTCCGACCTGAGCACCGTAAAACGGGTATCGCTCGTACCATGGCGGATCAAATTTGTGCCGAAGCTAAAACTAAGGGTATCAAGATACTCCTTGGAAGTGTTGACGGGGGTGCACACGGTGCGCACGAATCCCTGCTAGTTTTGATCGCTTACGGAATGAAACTTTATTCTATTAATGATAACGCCATATGGATGGCTAAGGAGATTTAAATGGGTGGTATTGCAAAAGGTATAGGTAGCGTAGTAAAAGCCCCTACAAACTTCGTTGGTGGTATTCTAGGTATCAATGAAGGCCAAGGCGATTATGCCACCCCCGAACAAATACAGCAAGGAAAGTATAGGGATTTCGCGAATAACTACGATACGGAAATGGGTTTAGCTGATAAGGGTGTGCAGGAATCTGCTTTAACAAGGGATCTATACGGCGAAGGCGGGTTACAATCACGACTCTCGGCTGAAGAACAGCAACTAGCGAATCAGGGGTTTAATTTAACTCAAGAGGACAGGACAGCCTATGGCCAGGCGGCGGGAGACATCACGCGCCAGTTTGGGCAGCAAGAGCAGGACATCTCTAAATCTCTTGCCAGTCGTGGGCTTGCTGGAGGGTCTTCTGGGGCCGCTGGAGCCGCTTTCTCAGGGGCAGCCGGTAACAAAAACGAGATGCTTGCACAAGCCCAGACAACTATCGCCCAAAACAGGTACCAGGATACAATGAACCGGCTCCAGCAAACCCGTAGTCAGATGCAGACAATGGGTACGCAGGGTTCGCAATTAGCCAATCAGCGATTCTCAGATAAAGGTCAAGGGCTCCTGAACGCAGTGAATGTTGAGAACGTAGGTAATGACCAAAATCGCACCATGTTATCCGACAAAGAAGCCGCGTACAACCCTGGTTTAATGGGTACCATAAACCAAGGCCTTCAGCGTGGGGTTGGTCAAGTAGCGCAGCAAGCGCCGGGTATGGCTTTAGGGGCTGCAACCGGCGGAGGTTCAATGGCGTCTAGTCTAGGTGGCGGTATGAGTAGTGGTAGTGGCTTCGGCGCTAGTAGCTACGGTAGCAGCGGATTAGCCAGTAAAAAAGGTCCGAGCCTCTTCGGATAATAAGGAACACCATGGCAGGAATTAATCAAAGACAATTAGATGAAGCGTTTAAACAAGGCGGGTCCGCAACCGATGCGTATGAGGCCGTACAACGACGTAAACAAGAGTCAGAACAGAATAACCTCCAGAGGAATGCTGCGCTTAGCCAGCTCTTAACAGGAGGTCAGATAAAAGAAGACGCAGCTACCTCAGAGCGGGATAGAAACCTACGCGACCTCGTAACGCTACGTGAGACCGCGGGTCCAGATGCCCGGATCACTTCGGGTGACGTTAGCTATGACCCTAGAACGGACATAGCCGGACGAGGTAAAAAGCCTGAGCCTACAGAGTTTCAAAAGGTGTATGATAGGGAATCCGCCAAGAAGATGGCTGAGGATGCGTCTACAGGCGGTCCAGCTAGAAGACAATCTGATATAAGCACCCTTAAGGATGTTGAAGGTAAGCTAGGTAGACAAACCAACCTATCTGGGCCTATCATCGGCTCTATACCGGCTGGTATTCGAAGTATTGTTATGCCAGAATCAGCTAAGGCGCAGCAAGACTTTGAAGCGATTGCACAAAGAACTCTTAAAGAGACTCTTGGTGGCCAATTCGCACAGAAGGAAGGGGAAGAGTTCTTCAAAAGGGCGTATGACCCCCGTCTTCCAGAAGCCATGCTGCAGCAACGTGTTACTCGGGCTAGACAGGTTTCACAGATTCTTGCGCAAGAAAAGCAAAAGATGCAGGACTACGCCCAGCAAACCGGCTCAATGGTAGGTTACCAGGGGATGCGCCCTGAGCAGGTAGCTGATATGTTTAACGCTGAGATGGCGCGGTGGGATGCCTCCGAAGGTGGTAGTGGGCAAGCTCCTGCCCCTCAGGCAACGTCTTCCGGCGGGTTAAATGAAGCACAAATGCGTCGATTACAGGAACTGCGCGCTAAGAAAGAATCGGCTAAATAATGACTGATGCAGAAGAATTAGAACTATTGGAACTTGAGGAAGCTGCACGTTCTGGGTCGCCTCAGGGGCCTAAGCGCCCTTCTTACGTAGGTGAGGACGGGCGTATTGATGCCGACGCCTTAATGCAAGAGCAAGGGTTCACCCCTGAGAACATTACTGCGGGGGCTAACAACGCTGCCGCTTTGATGACAGGGGGTCTTTCTAAGGCCCTCCCCGAAGCGCTCACCGCCGCTAAAGGTATCGGTGGGTTTGCTGGCCGCGCGCTTACTAACATCGCTGAAGGTGCCTCTATGGGAGCTGCACAATCCCCTCAGGACCGCGCTAGCGGCGCTCTAATGGGTGGGGCTACCCAAGGCGCTCTAGGTGTTGCTGGAGAGGGTTCTAGCGCGCTACGCGACTGGTTATCGGGTGCCTCTAAGCAAGCAGGTGTGAACACCGCCGTTCGTGCCGGTAAATCTGGAGAGATGTTACTAGGACAAGCGGATGACGCCGCTGGTAAACTTCGCGGTGAAATCTCAGGACACGAACGCGAACTAATGGATACTCTTGACCCTAGTGGCTATGAGATTAACCCTGACATGGTCGCAAAGACCTTCCCAAACTACGCTAAGCGGCTTGAGAAAAAACTACCCATGACTGAGCGTATGGGGGATTTGGGAGAAACCATCCAAACGCAAGCTACTCAGGGTAGGGCTCCGCTGTCTCCTGAGCAGACTCGCCGTCTGTGGAAAGCCTCTAACAAGGCAAGCCAGTTCAGCCCATCCGACATCATGAACCCTGTAGCTAAAGCTAAGTCTGAGAGCGCAGAAGCCCTCGGAGACTCCATTCGGCGTGAGGTTTATGGGAAGACCCCACAAGCCCAAAATGTTATGGAGCAGATGGGGCAAGACATCCAAGCTAAGAATTACCTGACAGGGAAGGCTGTCCAAAAGAACCCGCAATCCGCTCTATCTAGTGACCGTCTAGGCACCAAGAAGATGGAAGCCTTAATGGACATAGATCGCCGTGTAGGTACTGACCTAGCTGAGACTGGCGATAGAATGGCCACCGCTAGAAACCTGTACAAACCTCTAGAACTCGACGTCCCGTCACTGGGAAGGGCGGCTAAGAGGGCTGGTTATGCTGCGGCCCCCGCAGTTGATGGCCTCGCCGAGTTTTTAGGTAAAACTACGTCCCCTGTTACCGCCCAGACTGTAAGACAAGGTGTAACCAGTGCCACGAGGGTGCCCGGTTTAACTTCCGAAGAGCAATCCGAGTACGATGAACTCACGAGGCTAAGCGCCGGATCGAAGTAATATGGATAACGACATCAAGGAAGATTTACGGGAGATTAAAAAATCTCAGGCCAGGATAGAGCTTGATATAGCGATGATTAAAGTGGATGTATCCCATCACATTAAACGATCCGACTCTAGCGAGCGAAGACTTGAAAAACTAGAGTATGTTTTTATAGGTCTGGCGGTGGTAGGTGTTTTAGGCGGGGTCGTCAAGCTTCTTATCTCGTAAGTTCTTAATCTCCCGCTCTAGGTACCACTTGGCCTTCTCCAGGTCTTGTAGAACCGCGTCTGACTTCTTACCCGCCCTGGAAATGTATTTCACCGTATTCCCTAGGTTAAATCCCAACCCCCAAGCCTCAATAGCATCTATTGTCTCAACCGCTGATTTATAGTGGCCTGGGTTAATATGGTTTTTCATGGCGTATTCTCTACATTGATTAAAATAGATCCAGAACTTCCTTTAATTTAGCTAGGGTGACAGCCGCTCCCTGAGTACCGTTACCCCCATAAATTACCCCAATAACATCCCCGTAACGATCTAGCAAAGCACCTCCGCTATTCCCCGGTCGAATAACGCCATCTATCAATATAGCCCGCTGTTTTCTAACGCAAACAGGACCAAAGAAGGTTTCCTTGCGCTCCCCTACCCCTCCTTGGCAGAATTCTGGGCCATACCCAATAGTTACAACCCACGTACCTATGACAAGTTGCGGGTTTATAGTTAAAGGGGCTAAGTGAGGCTGACCCGCAGAGAACGCGAGGGTTCCTGGCCTAGCTGGTTTTTTAGCCAAGTTAAACACGACGTGATTATCCTCAATCGGCGCTGAGATTAAGCAAAGATCCCTGTGGTACGAGATATACTTAGGGATGGCCGTAAACGAGCTGGAGTCTCGGTTACTTATAACGAGAAGGGGGGTTCTAGGTAAAGTGCATACGTGGGCGTTGGTGACAACCACCTTTTGTCCTTTAGGCGTGATAACGTAAAACCCACTACCACCCCCCTGCCCCGGTATCACGATTTTAACGGTGCTTTTAAGGGCTCTAGAGTAGATCTCTTCAGGGGTGGAATAGGACACTTTACAAGCGGATAACAACAAGGGAAGTAACACTAATAGACGCATATTGACCTCTTTATAAGATTGTATTAACGAACTGCACGGGCTCCGGCGTAAACACCAAAAATAACCCCTATAGCTGCCCATATAGCCGGGTTTCGGTGCCAAGCCCCCGCCTTGTCCTGTAATTTGGTGTTCTCTACAGATAGGCGTGTAATCTCATCCGTACGGAGCTTTACCCCTAAATCACATAGGGAGGCCTCCTTTATCTTGGCGTCTAGAGCTGCATCACAGGCATCTAGAACCTCAGTATTAGAAGGACCGACCTCGAACGGGATTGTATCACTTGCGTTTGAGACGCTCGTACTCAGCAACGAGGTCATTAGCAGTAGACTTAGCAGTTTGGCGGTCTTTTTCATTGGAATCTATCTCCCCTTTTGATTTAGCGCTTGCAAGATCACTCTCGGCACGCTCTAGTTTGCGATTACGACTAAATAAAACACCACTTAGGATTAATATAGCAACTCCTAAGATATAACTCAAGACCGATTTAACTTTATCTATCATTGTTTCGCCTTTTCCGATCGTTTAACAGTTTTCATCATACCGCGAATAATCAAGCGATAGCTATCATAATGCTCTAGTGGTAACCCTAACTTTACCGCTTCCTCACGGGTTATCCGCTTAAACTCGCTGCGTTTAATCGTCTTACACTCTACCGTTATGTACTTACGAGTGACTGTTATATCATATACGTTAGGGTGTGCTAGGAAAGCTATCGCGTCTTTACCGTCTACCTTAACGTTACCGGATACCTTGGCGTTACCGGATACCAGGGCGTCGCCGGACACCTGAGCGTTATCGATTACCCTAGCGGTATCGCGTACCTGAGCGTTATCGGATACCTGAGCGGTACCGAATACCTTAGCGTTACCGCCTACCCAAGCGTTACCGAATAGCTGAGCGTTACCGGATACCGTAGCGTTACCTGTTACATGAGCGTCACCATATACCGCGGCGGCGTCATCCACCTGAGCGTTATCGAGTACCCAAGCGTTACCGAATACCCAGGTGTCACCGAATACCCGAGCGTTACCGCCTACCTTGGCGTTACCGAATACCTTAGCGTTACCAGTTATCCTAGCATTATCGCCTACCCAGGCGTTATCACGTACTTGCTCTAACTTAGCTACGTATCCGCCTTTATCTCCAGCTTTAACGCCATGGATCGGGATATCCTTTATGGCTTCTATGCGATACAACGTTTGTCCTTCAACCCTAATTGTATCGTCTGTGAGCTTAATGTTACTCATAACGACCCCACCCATCGCCCCTTCTTATTAAGAACCATTGGCACTAGCTGAGGGAGGCCGTTAATAATGACCCCTACCCCCACAATAGGGCGCTTGGAGAAGGTCTTATTGTACCCAAACGCCATGCTGCTATCGTCCACAAGGCACCCCACAGTCATACCAAATAGGAGCTTGTAGGCATTCCCAGCGTAGGAGATCCCAAAGTCCTCATGGTAGTGTCCTTGAACCGAGCTACATCCATTAGCCTGTGCCGCCCTGAGGATGTTCTTTGAGAACGAATGTTTAAATAGAACGTCACCCAAGGGGGTAGAGATTCGGTACTCGTTTACCCATTTCCACCCTTTTGGGGCATCCAGCACCTCGTTGTAGCCCCGTAGGGCCTTCTTAGGCATCCCATTAGCGAAGGCTTTCCTAAGCACCATAGACCCGTGATTGGAATCTAGGATGGTACACTTAGGGAATAGGGAGTATATCGAGTTTAGGGCCTCAATTGCCTTCATCAGCTCAATACCCGCCGAGTCTAAGTCTGGATCGCTATCGTGGAAACTAAGGGCGTGGTAATCTACCTCGTCTCCAATACTAATGACCTCGGTAGGGTTGAACGCTTTCTTACACGCCTTTAGGAATGCTACTGAATCCGGGTGTTGGTAGGGGGCGTGATAATCCGATATAACCAATACACATTGTCGTTTAGCCATTTTAAATCCCCTTTATTCCAGTTCCTGGGAGTACCCGGCCTCTACAAGCCTTCTTTTAATATCTTTTAGTCTTCTCTGTACTGTTCTGGCGCAGACATAATCCAGTTTTTTAGCTATATCGTATGTCGATAGGTTGTGGTAAAAATACGCCTCTAGTAGAGCTAAATCCCACTCCTCTAGAATGCCATAATTCCTAACACGCTCCAGCATGACATCAGGGCTTGTTATAGGAAACGTCTCTCTAAAGAAGTCAGTAGAGGAGTTAGTCGCAGCTTCGTCCCCGACGCAAAACATCATCCCTTTGTTCATTGGGGTTAGCATAGCTTCCAAGTGGGGGCATATAACGCCTTCCGAAAGATCGCAACCCTCATCACAGCTCCATTCTTTTGACTTTGTCACGTAGCACCTCTAATCCTTCTTGGATATGTATATCATTAAAATCCTTCTCAACCAAGCAAATCCGTACATTAGAACACCCGAACACGACTAAACTTGATTTAGCCTCTATAGCCGCTTGAACCCCCGCCGCATCGGAATCCACTACCAGTGTTATCTGTGGGTACCTTGCATATTTCTTTAAATACTCTTGGTTACCTCTTGAGTAGAAATCCCCTGCTCCTCCGGGGGATATGACCGCAGTGTCCTTAGGCTTTAAAGAGTAAAGAGACATCGCATTGAATTCTCCCTCTACTAGGACTAGTTTAGTCCCCTCAGAAGATAGTACCAGAGGGGGTTTTCTGTGGCCACTGGGGCCTCTGTATTTATTACCGGATTCCGCTCCATTTATCCTAAGCTTATAGTAGTCCTCTGTCGGCCAGACTAAATAATAGCCTTTTTCGTTATAATGTAGATTAAAGCCCCTAATCTCTTTCGCAGGTAACCTTTTGATCATCTCTATGGTACTCACCAGGTCTTCCACATAGGTGATAGAAGGTGCCTCCCCTTCCCGTAGCCCTAGCTCAGACAGAGGGCCGCTGCGTCCACAGCAAAAGGAGTAGTATCCATGTGGATACGCCACAGCGGAGGGTGTCTTCTCTTCGTGGTGTGGGCATGGATACTTTCTCATGGTCATCTGTAATATCTCACATAGATAAAAGGTTTTCTGTCTTGTTTAAGGCTCAGGATGTCAGCGTTACCCATCCAGGCCTGACACCTTCTACATATAAACGAGAACATCTTAGCTACTTTCGGGTCTAAATCAGAGAAGTGTATAAAGGTACCTGTCCCTATAACCAGATTGGGGTCTAGAGATACCCGAATAAGTTCACCTGTTGGCAGGGCTGCGGTGTAACACTGACCCTCTTTTGTGAACAAATTGTAAATGGAGTCAAACCCCGTAGACCTAGCTTTATTCTCAAAGCGGTATTCCTTACCGCAAGGAGAAAACCCTACCACGTCGTCCTGGTACGCATCCCTCGTCTTAACAGCTCCAGACAAAGGCACACGCACCACGTCACGCCATCCTTGGCGTATCAGCTCATCCCTTAGCTGGCGCTCGCTCCTGGCACCCTTGTTTCTAGAATGTTTACCACCCATTATAGAGTCACTCCGTATAATGATACTGTGCAGCGCCTAGAGGTTCCTCTACTTTTATGGCAGTCATGGCACATGTAGTAGTTATATGTAGCTTTGGAGCACACAGTGCACCCCCTAGAAGGCTTCGCAATAACTGTGGATTCCTCATCGGCAGGTTTTAACTCCATGTCACCTATAGGTGACAGAACGTCAGATTTAACCTTTTTAGGTTGTGGGGGAGGCGCGCTACAAGGGGAGCACGCGGCTCCCCTCCATTGACGCCCCTCTTCATCCACAAAAACCTTGCAAGGTGAGCCACTAGTCAAGATCCTGGTTTTAAGGAATTTAAACACCTTGACCTGCTTACAGGTTTTACAGGTCCGAGTTCTTGTCGCAGTAGTCTGAGTGGAATGTTGCATTTACTGAATCTCCTCCGCAGGTACACACTATTACAGTATCCTTATTTTCAGTCTTATAATCCTTGACCCACTTCTCGTAGTTTAAGCGTTGCTGCTTATCATCTACCTGGTCAAACCAAAGGTCCATTTGATCGTCGGTCATAAAGCGTCATCTCCTATAAAAGAGTACCGCCCTCCGCAGAAGGTTGCAACAACTTCTTTACCAGTGTGCCCAGAAAAACGGTCTTTATGGATTTTGAACTTTGTGGTTAAGGTCTCAAAGTCAGGCTCAAGCTCAATGGCTAAAAAGGAGTGGTTTACAAGGGTCTTGTCGTTTTGGATACGAGAGCCGAAATCCGAACCTTCGCTGCCGTTAGATAATTGAACAAACGCAACAACTGGAACACTATTGCGCTTACCATAGTCCTTAAGGTAGGTACCCAGCATCTTGGAAATATGGAATGATTCGAGCTGAGGGTGGTTCCTGCTCTGAGTAATAACCTGCCAGTAATCCAGCAAAAGGAGGCCAACACGGTCAACAGCGGCTGTATCAATAACAGACTGAACGTCCTCAAGAAACGACATGTCATAACTTCCCTCTTCTACAATCTCCACGCGAGGGATGATAAAGTCCTCTACGCATTGTTGTATCCCTTTTTCGGACGCGCTGTCCAGATTCCCAGCAAAATACTGAGTGTAGGGAAGTTCGAGCAGAATGCAAGCAGTCCTCTCATATACAGCGTCGGACGCCTCTTCGTTACTGATGACAATTGCGTGTTTGTCGGGCACGCTTCGCAGGAAACCTGCCAGTACGTTAGACGCGGTTGTGGATTTAGCCCTTCCAGATTTTGCACCCACAAGTGTGAGTCCCTGACTGAGCCACAGTCCATGCAAGAAATTCTTTGAGATAAAAGGGATACGATTCGCCCGGATTTCGCGACGAATACTTTTAGATGCCCTGTATTGCTCGATTCTTGCGTCGTTTGACTTCTGCTCATATACCCTGCCTGTCCTCACTTGCGTAGGGGTTAGTTTCTCGAAAGCTTTCACAGCTTGTTCGGGAGTAGACACGCCGTCCCTCACGTTTTGGATTAACGCCTTTTTTATACTCAGTACTTCAGACATTTAACCTCCTGCTATCACTTTCTGGGTTTTCTAAAGGAACCTGCACCCTTACGTGGTACGGTACCGAAGTAACCTTTTATCCCGCCCATTGCTGTTATAACCTGCTTTAGTCTTTCACTGCCACACCCCGGACATTCCTTAGGTATGTCTTCATCGGTGCGTACTAGCGTATCGTGGTTCTTTCCACACTCTTCACAAGAGTATTCACGAATTGGCATATTACCCCTTCCAACTAACTTCGCCATCAAGCTGGTCGCACACCTTCGTACCTTTGCCTTTTTTAGTCATCCCACCGCTCCTCCATAATACAGGGTTCTGCTTTAAGCTCAACATTAAGTTTAAAGTGTCGACCCGCCCCGACCATTGTTTCTACCAGAAGCTTCGCGCCTTCCTCTTTATACTCACTTTTGACCATCATGATACCTTCGTCGTGCACAGTCCACCCACCGCGCCCCCACCCAAGCTTCCTAAGCTTCTCGTCTGCCACATAGAAAGCCCACGACATGCAATCGCTGCCAGTACCTTGGATAGGCGAGTTATAGGCTGCTCTATAGTCCCCGTCCCATTCTTTACGGGGTTTTTTATCGAACCTGCGGCGGCGGCCTGTAGGATAGATAATAGGGGTACCCTCGTTAACGCACTTGTCTGTAAATTCTTTGAAGGCCCTACAACCTCCATAGGCTTCCCAGTATTTGTCTAGAATCTTCTGTGCGGCGGGTCGATCAATGTTAAGTACCTTAGATAGCTTGTAGGACGTGCCATGGTACTGGGCTAAGAAGTTGACGGTTTTAGCTGTGGGCCGGTCGATACCCACTTCGGACGCTGTTAGGTCGTGCTTGCTCATGCCAGTCTCTATGAGCTTTAGGAGGTTTTTATCGCCGGTAAAATGTGCCTCAATATAAACCTCAAGGCTCGCGTAATCCGCCGTAACGAACACATACCCCTCATCGGGGACGAACATACCTCGGATACCCCCGGTATTAGGTAAATTAGCCATATTAGGGTTTTGATGTGACAACCTGCCCGTGGCTGCTCCGCAGGAGTTAAAAGAGGGATAGATGCGCCCGTCGACCTGGCGTTCTATCGTTCCTTTAATGTATGTGCCATAGATCTTCTGTAGGTCGCGGTACTCTTGTATTTTTTCTACTACAGGGTGTCTATTTTTTATGCTCTCTAAGGCGTCGTCATCACAGGTAGGTTTTTTGGTCTTCTCTGATAACTGTGTAGGTAGTCCAAGCTTATCATAAAGTAGAGCCATTACCTGCTTTGAGCTATCGAAAGAGAACTCTGGTTTTTTAACAGCCGCCTTCCCTTTGAGGCTCTTCTTTTTATCTATCTCTTTAATCCATAGGTCGCACTCCACAGAGTACGCTTCATCTTCCACAAGAGCACGCATACCTGGAAGTAAGGTGTTTATCTTGGTTTTAAGGTCCAATCCTTTAGCCATTAAGTAATCCATATCTAACTTGATTCCAGCAATCTCGGTTTCAAGTAGGGATTTCTGAGTTCTGTGCACGTGCTCTATGATTGATTGGGGTACGTCCTGCTCTTCTAGCTCCCTACGTAGGTCCCGAGCCAAGCGCATAGTGTAATGTACATCAAGACTATTATACCTCGAAAGTTCCTCTTCTGGCGCTTCCTCGGCCTTCTTAAACTTTGTCCAGAAGTCCTTCTTATAATCATCCCCGTAACGGTGGGTAACCTGAGCCCCTAGGGAGTGGTTTATGTTCTCATTCAGTAGGAAAGACAAAATCAAAGTGTCTGTGTAGTCATATTTATCCTGCAGTCTAACACCCGCCCACGATAGGTACTTAAGGTCAAAAGAGAAGTTCTGGCCTAGAAAGCTAACGCCCTCAGGAGCGGACATCAGCTCAGGAAGTAGCTCAGGTCCGAAGAATGCTACCTGGAATTCATCGGGGCCGGTGATAGCTGCGGATAAGATGGAATCTTTCTTACCCAATCCAGTGGTCTCTAGATCCAGGCAGAACTCGGAAGCTCCCTCTTTGCAGGAATCCTCAAGCCAAGCCCGTAGAGACCCAGGGTCTGTGAGTTTAGTGGTTTTAATCATTAGAACCTAAGCCCCATTTCAAGGGTTATGAAGTCGCGGCCTTTATTCGGCCTAGAAAGACCCGCACTACTTACGTGCATGTACCCAACCCCCATATAGGTGTCGCGGTCTCTAAAGCCGATACCTACGTCGGTGCAGAACTGCCCGTGCCCACCCAGCATTGTATCGGTACTCGATATAGCGCAGACGCCTGTGAACACCTTACCGAATATGCCATTAGACTGCCCAGGTGACACCCCAAGCTGTGCTTTGGTTATTAGACTACTCTTCCTACCCTCACCCCCGTTATCAACCCACCCACCGCCTTCTAGCGCGGTATACACGCCGTGGAATTGGTACTGCTCGGAGCGTATAGCGAAGTACTTAGACTCTCCGCTAGGTGCCCCGTCTAGCAGCGCGGGGCCACCCTTTACGCTGTAATCGGAGGGGAA
>Ga0222655_1000231_pt1 | contig 28443 bp, 29 predicted proteins | sample AntAcemetagen423_FD_179857 | JGI IMG/M metagenome (GOLD analysis project Ga0222655, IMG submission 179857) | Saline water microbial communities from Ace Lake, Antarctica - #423 | ecosystem: Environmental > Aquatic > Non-marine Saline and Alkaline > Saline | place: Antarctica: Ace Lake... | reverse complement strand
CGGGGCGAGAGGCTCCCAGTAGACGACTGGGTTGATAGGCCGGATGTGGAAGTGGGGACTAAAGACCCATGAAGCTGACCGGTACTAATAAGCCGATAACTTGACACCACATGAGTGGTGCTCGCGTCCACTTTGTGGTTCTCGATTAACGGTCGAGAACCGATTGGTTACCAGCTCGCGCTGGTAATCCTCAGACTGAAAAATCAATAGTGTTTCGGCGGCCATAGCGAAGGGGAAACGCCCGGTTCCATTCCGAACCCGGAAGCTAAGACCTTCAGCGCCGATGGTACTGCGAGGGGGACCTCGTGGGAGAGTAGGACACCGCCGGACTTCTTTGTGAAATGGCCACCCTCAGGGGTGGCCATTTTGCGTTAACGAAAGAATTGAGAATCATGACAACCGATCGACCTCGACGTCCGTCCTCTGGCGCCTCTTCGGGCGCGCCCAGACGGCCGGGTGGTCCTTCCCGTGCAGGGCGCACCGAACGTCCCAGTCAGCCTTCTAATGGCGAACGTCGGCCCAGCTCTGACCGACAGCCTCGACGAGACGATGACCGTCCTTCGAAGCCTCGTGAGCAGGGGAGACCCGAGCGGGGAGCCCGTCCACACAGAGACTCACCGCGAGAGGGGTCAGACCGGCCGAGGCGGCCTTTTGGCGATAATCGCGAACGCCCACCTCGAGAATCCAAGGATCGCGATGACGCGCCACGACATGACGATCCTGTCGTGGATGAGGATGTAACGCCACAGGAGCTGGAGCGGTCTGCGTGGCGAGAGTTGAAAGCATTGACGAAAGAGAACGCCGAATGGGTTGCTGGTCACCTGGTGATGGCCTCTCGCGTGATCGATGACGATCCTGAGCGTGCTCACAAGCACGCCCTGGCGGCAGCCAGACGGGCGGGGCGTATTCCGGTAGTCCGAGAAACTGTCGGTATCACGGCCTACTTGTTAGGAAACTTTGCGCTTGCCCTGCGCGAGCTTCGCACCTACCGGAGGCTTTCAGGTTCTGATGATCAGATTCCCCTCATGGTGGATTGCGAGCGGGGTTTGGGAAGGCCCGAGAAAGCTTTGGAGCTCGCCGGTGAGGTGAAAAGAACGTCACTGCCGGAAGCCGTTCAGGTGGAATTGGCGATCGCGCGCTCCGGTGCCCGATTAGACATGGGAAAAGTCGAGCTTGCGCTCGGTGAGCTAGAGATTCCCCAATTGACTGCCGATGTCGCTTTCAGCTACTCACCAGCGTTGTTTGATTCCTACGCCGTCGTGCTTCAGGAACTGGGGCGTGAGGAGGAAGCTGCCCACTGGGGGAAACGTGCCAATATTGCTGCCGAAGCCCTTTTGGAGGCTGGTGGGGAAGACGACGACATGGTGGTCGTGGAAATTCCGGTGACAGAAGAACCATGAGTACCGCCACACCCCTAGACGGTATTGATGTTTTGTTGGCTGACCTGGATGGGGTTCTCTATCAGGGTGCTCGCGCCATTCCCCATGCGGTAGCGGCCCTCACGAAAGCTTCGCAGAAGGCTCGCTTGGGTTATGTGACTAACAACGCCTCGAGAACTCCCGCACAGGTGGCAGAACAAATATCAGGTTATGGTCTCCGCGCGGAACCCGACGATGTTGTGACTTCCCCTCAGTCTGCCGTCCGGGTGTTGGCAAGGCTCGTTGACAAGGGCTCCGCTGTCCTTGTTGTGGGCGGCCTTGGCCTTACTTCGGAGGTAGAACGGGCCGGATTCCGGGTGGTCACCACAGCAGCAGAGAATCCCTCGGCGGTCATCCAGGGTTTTGCGCCACACGTGGGGTGGGAACACCTAGCGCAAGCCTCATTTGCTTTGCAAAAAGATGAAAACTTGCCGTGGATTGCAACAAACACGGACTGGACAATCCCGGTGGAGGGCGGTGTTGCGCCGGGTAATGGGGCTCTTGTTTCTGCGGTTCATCTTGCGGTGGGACGGCTTGCCACCTTCGCGGGGAAACCGGAGAAAGAAATTTTTGATGTCGCCCTGGAGCGTTTCACCCCCCGTCAGGGAGCCCTCATGATTGGGGATCGCCTCGATACGGATATTTTGGGGGCAAACCGTGCTGGAATGTCGTCCGCTCTCGTGCTCACCGGAATCGATTCCGCAAAAAGTTTGCTCGCCAGTGGTCACAGCATGCGACCCACTTTTGTTCTGGAGGACCTCCGGCAACTCCATAAGCCCTACCCCGAAACAATCCGAAGCACTGACGCGCAGGGGATTCACACGGTGGAAGTGGGCAAAGCGGTGGTGCGCCGTAAAGACCACGTGATTAGGGTTGCCAGGGCCGGGCGTTCTATCGATTTGGTGCGCGCTGGTGCCGCGATTATTCACGACTCGGGTTTGAAAATATTCGGGCTCGATGTTGATCCACAGATATATTCGTAGCTATGGATATCCACGACCCCCAAGCGGTGGCAGACGCGCTGGCGGAGCTTGAAGCTTTGCCACTTCCCCAGCGCACCTCGGGTCTTGAGACGTTGTTTGGTTCGCTCCAGGATGCTTTGGACGCTGCTGACCCTTCGTGACTGATACCACCCGGCTCGATATTGCCCTGGTGTCTCGGGGCCTCTGCGAATCCCGGACAAAAGCCCAGCGCCGCATTGCTCAGGGCGATGTCGCCCTGAACGGCGAGGTTCACACAAAACCCTCCACACTGGTGGGCACAAAAGACACCCTTGTCCTCTCTGGGGGGCAAGACTTTGTCGGGCGCGGTGCGCTCAAATTAGCGGCTGCCGTGGCGGAATGGGGCTTAGACCCGTCCGGGAAGGTATGCGTGGATATTGGAGCCTCCACCGGTGGTTTCACCGAAGTCTTGCTGCGCCACGGGGCAAAAACTGTTGTCTCGCTCGATGTTGGACATGATCAGCTACACCCTTCACTGAGAGAGGACCCCCGGGTGGTGTGGCGGGACGGGGTGAACATTCGTCACGTCACCGCGAAATGGTGGGAGGACCTGCATCAGGAAAGTCCGGAGCTAATTGTGGTCGATGTGAGTTTTCTCTCTCTGAAACAGGTGCTGTCGCCTGCGGTTAGGGTGTGGCCTAGCGCAGACTGGGTCGCCCTCGTGAAGCCGCAATTTGAAGTTGGACGCACAAAGATTTCTGGTGGGCTCTCAGTAAACCCCGATGACCATGCGCGTGTTCTCGAAGGAATTCTCGAGCACGCCTTGGACTTAGGCCTTCACTGTCGCGGAATAATGGTGTCACCCATCACGGGGGAAGTGGGAAATCGGGAATACCTGTGTTGGCTATCACCCACAGCCGCGGAGAATCCGCCAGAATGGGGAGCAGAGATTCACGACCTGACCCATCCCTAGCTTGGAGGCATTCGACGTGAGCGCCCGCCACATGCTCGTTCTTGCCCACGCGGCGCGAGCTGATGCGCTTCTTGCTGCCGCTGGGGTCTGCGAACAGCTTCGCGCGGAAGGCCTAACCCCCGTTGTTGCCCCGCTGGGACATGCTTTGCGACTGGAGGGCGTCACGGGTGTTGCAACGCTGGGAGACGAGGTGTCGTTGGAAGACATTGAGCTCACCATTGTGCTCGGTGGCGATGGCACCATCCTCGGTGCCGCAGAACTCACCAGGGGATCCACTGCTCCCCTTTTAGGAATCAACCACGGTCACGTTGGCTTCCTCGCGGAAAGCGAAAAAGATGACCTGGCCTGGACGGTATCCCAAGCGTTGGCAGGGGATTACGACGTGGATGAGCGCCTCGTGCTCGACGTGTCGGTCATGAAGGGGGAGGACGAAGTTTTTCACACCTTCGCCATCAACGAGGCAACCATCGAAAAAGCGTCGCGAGCGCGGATGATTGAGGTGGCACTGGAAATTGATGGTCGCCCGATCTCCACCTTCGGTGCCGATGGTGTTGTCATGGCTACCCCCACCGGCTCCACGGCGTATTCGTTTTCGGCGGGTGGCCCGGTGGTATGGCCGGGCGTCGAAGCACTCCTGATGGTCCCCCTCTCCGCACACGCACTGTTCGCCAGGCCCCTCGTTGTGGGTCCAGATTCTGTGATGGCGGTTGAACTTCTTGAACGATCCACATCGCCGGCTGTGCTCTGGTGTGATGGGCGGCGGGGGATAGACATAGACCCTGGCTCACGGGTTATCGCCACTCAGAGCAAACACCCCATCCGCTTAGCTCGGCTCCACCCGGGACCCTTCACCGACCGACTGGTTCAAAAGTTTTCGCTCCCGGTAACGGGCTGGCGTGGACCGGTTGAGAAGTAGGTCGCCATGATTCTCGAAATGTCTATCTCTGACCTGGGTGTCATCAAAGAAGCCAGGCTTCCCCTAGGTCCTGGGCTCACTGCTGTGACCGGGGAAACTGGGGCCGGGAAAACCATGGTGGTGACCGCTTTGGGTCTCCTGTTAGGACATCGCGCTGATTCGACAAGGGTTCGCCAGGGTGCCGAAGCAATCTGGGTTGAGGGACGGTTCTCCCTGGAAAAAGCGGAAAAAGTTGTGGAACGTGCCAGTGAGCTTGGCGCCTCAATGGATGATCATGAGTTGGTGCTCTCCCGAGAAGTCCACAACGAAGGCCGCTCCCGCGCATTAGTGGGGGGACGCAGTGCCCCCGTGTCGGCGCTCGCAGAGCTGGCGGCAGATTTGGTAGTGGTTCACGGCCAAAGTGATCAAATCCGTTTGAAATCAGAAACGGCACAACGCGAGGCGGTAGACCGTTTCGCGGGGGAAGACGTGAGAACGGCGCTGGCAAATTTTCGGCAGGCGTTTGACACGGCGACCGCTCTGGCGGAAACCAGAGACACTTTGCGCGCCCAGTCCGATGCTCGGGGTGTGGAGGCGCGCGAACTTCGTCAAGCGGTGGAAGATATTGAAGCACTCGATCCACAGGTGGGTGAGAACACTCAACTGTCGGAAACTATTGCCCGCCTCACCAACTCGGAAGAACTTCGTCAGGCGGCCATTGCTGCCTCACAAGCGCTATCGGTCGATGACAGCGTCTTTGATGCGAAGGACGCCCTCACGCTTGTTGACCAGGCTCTCAAGTCTTGGGAAAGGGTTGTTGGCTTTGATCCTGGGGCAGAAGCGATCAGGTCCTCCCTGGCGGATGCGTCCTATCAACTCTCGGAAGTTTCGGTGGGAATCGCTGGTTACTTAGCCTCACTGGAGAACGAGGGAGAGCTTTCCCTGGAGAACACCCACGAACGGCTGGCCGCGTTGACCGCTCTGATGAGGCGATACGGCCCCACCTTGGATGATGTGCTGGCGTTGTATGAAGGATCCAGCACGCGCCTTGTGGAACTCGACCAAGACACGGAGAGACTTGAGACCCTGGATGCCGAGGTGGAAGCAGCATTCGCGGTGGCCTGGGATACAGCGTCAAAGTTGAGTGAGTTGAGAGAACGTGCCGCGACCACCCTGGCGGCAGCTGTGACGCGAGAGTTGGGGGCGTTAGCCATGCCCAACGCGTCACTTCACGTGCTGGTGACGCGGGAAGAAACCCTCACCTCCCACGGCGCTAATCATGTGTCGTTGTTGCTGGCCGCTCACCCCGGCGCGGAACCTGTTGCCCTCGGTAAAGGGGCTTCTGGCGGGGAACTCTCCCGAGTCATGCTTGCGTTGGAGGTTGTGATTGCGGGAAGCGATCCTGTACCCACTTTCGTTTTTGATGAGGTTGATGCTGGCGTGGGAGGAGCGAGCGCTCTGGAGATTGGCCGGCGACTGGACGCGTTGGCTCAAACATCTCAAGTCATTGTTGTCACCCACCTCGCTCAAGTGGCTGCTTTTGCCAATAACCATCTCCATGTTGTGAAAGACACTGACGGACAGGTGACAACCTCCAGTGTCACGAAACTCGAGGGTGACGAGCGTTTGCGCGAGCTGGCACGGATGTTGGGGGGCATGGAGGACTCTCACAGCGCTCTGACCCATGCCCGAGAGCTTTTAGACCAAACCCACTCGGTGAGTCGTCGCTAGTGAGACGCTTTTACGGGTACCGTTGAATTCCGTGAAGGTGTCCTCAAAAAGCTCCCAGTCTGGTATCAGCAAACACATCTTTGTGACCGGTGGGGTGGTGTCATCACTGGGTAAAGGGCTCACCGCAGCATCGCTTGGCAATCTGCTCTCGGGTCGTGGCCTTCACGTGGTGATGCAAAAACTTGACCCGTACCTCAACGTTGACCCTGGCACCATGAACCCCTTCCAACACGGTGAAGTGTTTGTCACCGATGATGGTGCCGAGACAGACCTCGACATTGGGCACTATGAACGTTTCTTAGACATCAATCTTTCCCAAGCCGCAAACGTCACCACAGGCCAGATTTATCAGGAAGTTATTGGGCGGGAACGGCGCGGCGAGTACCTCGGCGACACCGTCCAGGTCATTCCTCACATCACCGATGAAATCAAACGCCGAATGCGCCTTCAGGCGCATCAGGACCCCCGCCCCGACGTCATCATCACCGAAATTGGTGGAACAGTGGGGGATATCGAAAGCCAACCTTTCATCGAAGCAGCCCGTCAGATTCGTCACGAACTGGGTCGCGACAACGTCTTCTTCGTGCACGTCTCCTTGGTGCCGTTCATGGGGGCTTCCTCTGAGCAAAAGACCAAGCCCACCCAGCATTCGGTGGCCATGTTGCGCTCGATCGGGATTCAACCGGATGCGCTCGTCTTGCGCAGTGACCGCCCTGTGGAGAGTGCAAACCGGCGAAAAATAGCGCTGATGTGTGATGTTGATGAAGCGGCCGTGGTTAACGCTGTTGATGTCGCCAGCATTTACGACATTCCTTCCCTCCTCCACAGCCAAGACCTTGATGATTACATCATCGAGGCTCTGGAAATGGAGGCCGGTGAGATGGTGTGGGATGGCTGGAAAGATTTGATGGATGCCGTGCACCACCCACGCCACACGGTCACCATTGGTGTGGTGGGTAAATACGTTGACCTACCCGACGCCTACTTGTCGGTGAGTGAGGCTATTCGTGCCGGTGGGTTTGCTCACCAAACGAAGGTGGAGTTGAAGTGGATTGCCAGTGACGATTGTGAAACACCAGAAGGTGCCGAGAAAGCGTTGGAAGGTGTTGATGGGGTTTGCGTCCCTGGGGGTTTTGGAATTCGGGGAATCGAAGGCAAGTTGGGCGCTTTGCGGTTCTGTCGCGAGAATAAAATTCCGACTCTCGGATTGTGCTTGGGGCTCCAATGCATGGTGATTGAATATGCGCTGAATATGGCAGGGCTTGAGGGTGCTTCGAGCAGCGAGTTTGACACCGATGCTCCCTATCCGGTGATTGCCACGATGGCGGAGCAGGTCGATATTGTCTCGGGCAACGGTGACATGGGCGGCACGATGCGTCTGGGACTGTATGAGGCACGACTGGCGGAAGGCTCCGTGGTGAGAGAGCTCTATGGCAGTGATGTCATTCATGAAAGGCACCGCCACCGTTACGAAGTGAATAATGCTTTCCGCGACACCCTCGGCAAAGCCGGCCTAGTATTTTCTGGTGTGTCACCGGATGACTCCCTGGTGGAGTTTGTCGAATTACCGCGTGAGGTTCACCCGTTCTATGTCTCCACTCAAGCCCACCCTGAGCTTCGGTCGAGACCCAACAGGGCGCACCCGCTATTCTCCGGCCTTGTCGAAGCGGCCCTTGAGCGCCAAGATTCTTCGGCGCTCTTTGCCGTCACAGATTCTGACGCTGCATGACCGGCAACGCTCGACTGGGGGATGAGACACAGGAGTTCACCATCCTGGCCTCAGAAAAAGTGTATGACGGCGCCATTTGGGACGTGATTCGGGAGAAATTTGATTATCGTGGGGTGCCCCTGGTTCGAGACTATGTTGACCACCCCGGTGCGGTCTCGATTGTTGCACTGAACGAGCGCGACGAAATCATGATGATTCGCCAATACCGGCATGCGATCCGGGCTATGGATTGGGAAATTCCCGCAGGTTTACTCGATATTCCGGGTGAGGACCCGCTGGTCTGCGCCAAACGGGAGTTAGTGGAAGAAGCAGATTTAGTTGCCGACCACTGGACCCATCTGACACGGCTCAACACCACTCCTGGTGGATCAAACGAGAGCACCCACATCTTTCGTGCTACCGGGTTATCCGAGAGCACGCACGAGTACATTCGGACCGGGGAGGAAGCGGACCTTGAGAAACGGTGGGTCCCCCTCGACGAAGCGGTGGACTCCATCCTCGCTGGTGACATGACGAACCAGATTTCGGTCACCGCAGTCTTGGCAGTGTATGCCAGCAGACGCTAACCCACAAAGACCTCCCACTGCGCTCGAGCGCGAGTGCAATCGTTACCTCCGTCATGTCTCTCTGGAGAAAGGTCGCTCACCGCACACGGTCTCGGCCTATAAGAGTGATCTCTTGCGATACCTGGAGGCCCTGGAACACGAGGGAGTGACAGAACCACAGGCTGTGACACCAGAACGTGTGAGGGCCTACATTCAGGCTCTTGTGGGGGAAGCCTCCACCGTGGTCAGAAAACTTTCCAGCATCCGAAATTTTCACCGATTCCTGGTGGAAGAGGGCGTCACTCCGAGCGATCCGAGCGCGGCCATTCCGGCCCCAGCCAGGGCGTCACGGTTGCCGAAAGCTCTCAGTATTGAGCAAGTTCAAGCGCTGCTGGATTCCATCACCGGGGATGAGCCAGAAAATCTGCGCGATAAGGCTCTCCTGGAATTTTTGTATGCCACGGGGGCTCGGATTTCCGAAGTGCTCCAGTTAGCTGTTGATGATGTTCTGGATGACCAGTCGCGAGTTTCTGAAGCAATTCGGGTGACAGGAAAAGGCAGCAAACAGCGTTACGTGCCGGTGGGTTCGTTTGCCAGGGCGGCAGTCGAGAGCTACCTCACGAGGGCTCGTCCCGTGCTCGCCCTGCGGCAAAAAAAGGCCAACTCGTCGCTTTTTCTCGGTCTTCGAGGGGGCAGCCTCAGTCGCCAAAATGCGTGGTTAATTTTGGGTTCCACCGCCACTCGGGCAGGGCTTGAGGGTCTTGTTTCCCCCCACACCCTGCGGCATTCCTTTGCGACCCACGTTCTTGCTGGCGGGGGCGATATTCGAGTGGTTCAGGAGCTTTTAGGCCATTCGTCTGTTTCGACAACACAGATTTACACCAAAGTGACCATTGACACTTTGAGGGATGTTTACCGCCAAGCACACCCGCGTGCGAGGTGAGTCCAGGCGGTAGACTGGGGTCATGGCTGGTTCCGCAACAACAGTAGGTCCCACGGGGCGTCCGCTTCGCGAATTTCCGGAACCGCCGCCGCTCACAAGCCACGGTCCAGCCCGGGTGATTGCGCTGTGCAACCAGAAAGGTGGCGTGGGTAAAACCACGACCACCATCAGCCTTGGTGGCGCCTTAGCGGAATACGGTCGCTCCATCCTGATGGTGGATTTTGACCCCCAAGGAGCTCTTTCCGCCGGTCTTGGGGTCAATACCCATGACGAGGTCACCATCTACGATTTGCTGATCGGGCGCGAAAAGGATGTTCGCAAAGCAATACAGCCGACCAAAACACCGGGGATCCACATAATTCCTGCCAACATTGATTTATCGGCCGCCGAAGTTCACCTGGTGAGCGAAGTGGCGAGAGAACAAATTCTTGCTCGGGTGCTAAAACCGGTGATGGATGACTACGACGTAATCCTCATTGACTGCCAGCCCTCCTTGGGCCTGCTCACCGTGAATGCGTTGACTGCTGCCCACGGTGTTCTCATCCCGTTAGAAACAGAATATTTTGCCCTTCGAGGGGTCGCCTTGTTGATTGACACCATCGACAAGGTGCGAGAGCGCCTCAACCCAGCAATTCGGGTTGACGGGATTGTGGCGACCATGTTTGATCCCCGAACACTGCACTCCCGAGAAGTGATGGACCGCGTTGTGGAAACCTTTGGTGACACGGTTCTCGACACGGTCATCGGGCGCACCGTGAAGTTTCCCGACGCCTCTGTTGCTGCTGTTCCGATTACCGAGTTTGCTCCCAGTCACGCCGGCGCTCACACCTATCGAGCGCTGGCGAGAGAGCTTGTGGCTCGTGGCGCCGTCGCCTAGGGCCCCCGAGAAACCCGGCATCGAACGAGCGTTAGAGGGCGAGTTTCGGGTCAGCCTCTCCAACTTTGATGGGCCTTTTGATTTACTGCTGAGCCTGATCGGTAAAAGGGAACTCGACATCACCGATGTCGCCCTCAGTGTGGTCACGGACGAATTTGTGAGCTACCTCGACTCCTTGGAAGGGCCACAGGAGCTTGAGGCGGCGAGTGAATTCCTCGTTGTTGCGGCAACCCTCTTAGACATGAAAATTGTGGGCCTGCTACCACAGGGAGAGTTTGTTGATGCTGAAGATGTCGCACTCTTAGAGGCACGCGACTTACTGTTCGCCAGGTTGCTGCAATATCGGGCGTTTAAGGAAGTCTCCGGCTGGATGAGTGAAGCACTAGAGCGAGAAGCCCTTCGCCACACCCGGCAGGTTCCCCTGGAGCAAAAATATGTGAACAGTATCCCCGAATTGCGGTGGACGCTAAGCCCGGATGATTTTGCAACACTGGCGATGCTGGCTTTTACCCCGAGAGAAATTCCGATGGTTGGGTTGGGGCACCTCCACGCACCACTGGTGAGTATTAGGGACCAAGCAACCCAGGTGATTGCTCTGCTGAAAAGGGGAGGACCGATAAGTTTTCGGTCTCTGATTGCGGGTGTTGCGGAGCGGGGCGTCATTGTGGCGCGTTTTCTGGCGGTGTTAGAGCTATACCGTCGCTCGGCGCTGACATTTCAGCAGCTTGAGCCTCTGGGGGAGCTCACTCTGCAGTGGGTGGCAGCCGACTTTGGTGAAGATGAGCTGGCAAACCTAGGGAGCGAATGGGGCGGTGAGGACACGAGTGATGGCCGATAGTACAGAAATGGACCACCTTTCAACCCAAGAGCTTGCCCGACACGTGGAGGCCATCATGATGGTGGCTGATGAGCCGATGAGCCTGATTTCCTTGGCCGGAGCGTTGGAGGTGCCGGTGTCCGCTGTCAACGCTGCCCTGCAGGAGTTGGTGGCCGATTACGACGGGGTTGCGGGAACTGTGGAGCGTGGATTTGAAATTCGGGAAGTGGGCGGCGGGTGGCGGATGTATGTCAGAGCCCGATACGACGGCATCGTTTCTCAGGCGGTCTCCACCCAAGCCCCCGCAAAACTGTCCCAGGCGGCTCTCGAAACGTTAGCCGTGATTGCGTATAAGCAACCCGTGACGAGAGGACATGTGTCCTCCATTCGCGCGGTAAACGTGGATTCTGTGATTCGAACTTTGCTTTCGCGGGGATTGATTCGCGAATCCCACACTGATGCTGAGACCAATGCCATTTTTTATGTGACAACGGAGACCCTTTTGACCGAACTCGGTATTGAATCCTTGGACCAGCTGCCGCCGCTTTCGCCCCTGCTGGATGACGGATCGAGAGGTTTTGAGGATGTCGACTGAGTCCCTGGCGGAGGGCGAACGCCTACAAAAAGTTCTCTCCAAAGCGGGGGTTGCATCACGGCGTCACGCCGAGATCATGATGTCCCGCGGTCGGGTTAGCGTGAATGGCGAAATCATCACCGAAATGGGTCACCGGATAAATCCAGAAACCGACATTGTCGCAGTGGATGGTTCCGTCGTTTCTCTGCACACCGATGCGCTCTACGTGATGCTTCATAAGCCGCGAGGCGTGGTCAGCACCATGTCGGACGAAAACGGCCGACCTGATTTAGCCAGCTACGAAAAAGACATTGGCCAGAGGGTCTTCAATGTGGGCCGACTCGATGCCGACACCACCGGGTTGCTGTTGATGACTAACGATGGGGAAGTAGCTAACCGAGTCTCACACCCTTCCTTTGAAGTTGACAAGGTGTACACCGCGGTGGTCAGCGGAGAAGTAGAACAGGTGTCGATACAAAAATTACTGGTCGGCGTTGACCTCGAGGATGGTCTCCAGAAAGCCGATAAAGCAAAAATATTGGATACCCAAAGTGGCGGTAATAGTTTGGTCGAAATCACGTTGCATTCGGGAAAGAATCGCGTGGTTCGGCGCCTCATGGAGGCGATCGGTCACCCGGTGAAAGAACTGCACCGTCGCCAGTATGGTCCGCTGCGTCTTGGCGGATTAGCGCCCGGGAAATGGCGGGAGCTCACTAGGGTGGAAACGCAAGAATTATTGACACTCGCCTACCGCGATCAGGTTCCCCGGGGAAGAAAAAGATGAACAGCTCAGCACAGGGGCCTTTCCCGCACGTGCACATCGTGGGCTGCGGTTTGTTAGGTACCAGCCTCGGTTTAGCCCTGCGCCAGCGTGGAGTGGAGGTGACCCTGAGCGATTTATCCCCCTCAGCTCTGGCCCTCGCGGTGGATTATGACGCCGGTGTTGTCCGCACTGAGGCGACACCACTACCTGAGTTGGTCGTCATTGCCACACCACCGGATGTTGTGGCGACACTGGTGGGCGACATGCTTCGGATGTTTCCCGCATCCACGGTGATCGATGTCGCGAGCGTCAAACAAGCGATTTACCGTGATATCTCGGGTGACGTTTCGCGCTTTGTTGGAACCCACCCGATGGCGGGCCGCGAACGTGGGGGAGCAGTCTCCGGCAGAAGCGACCTTTTCACGGGTCGACCCTGGGTGATTTGTGAAGGTGACGCAGGCCTAAGAGCACACATCACAGCCTTTGTGCTAGCTCTGGGCGCAATTCCCATTGACATGACGGCGGCAGATCATGATGAAGCAGTGGCCCTCGTGTCTCACCTGCCTCAAGTCGTCTCGACACTCAGTGCTGCGAGGCTTGGCCACGCAACCCCGGAGGCATTGTCTTTAGCGGGGGCAGGAGTGAGAGACGTCACCCGAATTGCTGCCAGTGACCCGGGGCTGTGGGTCCAAATTGTGAGTGCCAACCACAGCGCTCTGCTCACCCATCTCCGGGCATTGCGCGGTGACCTAGACTCGGTGATAGAAGCACTGCAAGATATCTCCGCCAAAGGCGCTAAAGCTGCGCTTGCTGCCCGTTTCCATGAAGGGGTGGCGGGGGTGTCGAAACTTCCGGGCAAACACGGAGTATCAAGCCAACTGGCGTCGTTGCTGGTGGTGATTGATGACTCCCCTGGTGAGCTTGCCCGATTGTTAACTCAGTTAGGTCAGTGGGATGTCAACGTTGAGGATTTGCGTTTGGAGCACTCTCCGGGAGCAAACATTGGATTTGCGGAGCTCTCGTTAGCCCAAGGCGTCGTCGCATCGGTGGAGGAAAAGCTTGTGAAAAAAGGTTGGAAGATTTCGGGGGAAATGGAATGAGCGCACTTGTTGTTGCCATTGACGGTCCCGCGGGGAGTGGCAAATCGAGCGTTTCCAAAGCTGCCGCGCGGCGCCTTGGCTTCAGCTACTACGACACCGGTGCGGCCTATCGCGCCCTCGCCTGGGCGGCAATGACCGCAGGGATTGACGCGACAGACCAGGATGCTGTCCTCGCCGTGCAACAGGATGCCGACTACCGTGCTTCCGAAGACCCCGACAATCAGGCGTTTGTCATGGATGGCACGGATATTACCGACGCAATCCGCGGAAACGACATCTCTGGTGTCGTTTCTGCGATCGCCCAACACACCCTGGTGCGTGCTGGGTTAGTCACCCACTTCCGTGCGGTCCTTGGAGGGTGCGAAAAACCGGGAATCATCATGGAAGGCCGAGATATCACGACGGTTGTTGCACCCCATGCGCCTGTGCGAGTGCTGCTGACCGCGGAAGAAGAGGTCAGAATCAAGCGTCGCGAAGCTGAGCTTCACGGCACGAAGGCAGCCCCCGTCGCGGAATCTTTGAAAGCGAGAGACAAAAGTGACTCGGGTGTCGTTGATTTTATGAATGCTGCGCCAGGCGTCACTCTTTTGGACTCAGGACCACTCACCTTTGAGCAAACTGTCGATGCACTCTTGAGCATCATTGCTACGCAGAGGAGCACACCGTGAGTGAGCCAGAAACGCCCGATAGTGATTTCACCGAACCCGAGGAGATCGACCCAGCGCTGAAAGAACGCCTTCAGGCAATTGATGACGACGAGGGTGACCGGCGCGCGCAAGCCCTCCGGGCGGGCCTGGAAGATTACGAACTGGAAGACGATGACGTCACCGTCATCGAGGGTCACCTCGAAGGCGAAGCAGAGCTGGTGTACGGCACAGCGCTGCCGGTTCTGGCGGTGGTGGGGCGCCCCAACGTGGGGAAATCAGCGTTGGTGAATCGAATTTTGGGCCGACGGGAAGCCGTCGTTCAAGATATGCCGGGTGTCACCCGGGACAGGGTTTCGTATAAAGCATTGTGGAACACCACCGCGTTCACGGTGGTGGATACCGGCGGTTGGGAACCAGACGCCCGCGGAATTGCCAAAGCGGTGGCGTTGCAGGCAGAGGTTGCCGTTGATTTAGCGGATGCCATCCTTTTTGTTGTGGACGCCACCGTGGGCGCAACAGCAACGGATGAACACGTCGTCAAATTGCTCCGCCAAAGCAATAAACCTCTGCTGTTGGTGGCGAACAAAGTGGACGACCAGCGCCATGAGGCAGCCGCAAGCGTGTTGTGGAACTTGGGGCTTGGGGAACCGTGGACGGTGTCAGCCCTCCACGGCCGCGGTGTGGCAGACCTTTTGGATAAGGTCATCTCGATTTTGCCCAAGGAATCTGCGGTGGCGAAAGTTGAAATTGGCGGGCCACGACGCGTGGCCCTTTTGGGTCGCCCCAACGTGGGGAAGTCGAGTCTGCTCAACAAGGCTGCTGGCGAAGAACGTGTCGTCGTGAACGAGCTTGCCGGAACCACCCGAGACCCGGTAGACGAACTCGTCGAACTCGCCGGGAAAACGTGGCGATTTGTTGACACCGCGGGTATTCGCCGCCGGGTGCATATGCAACAGGGTGCCGATTTCTACGCGAGCCTGCGAACTACCGCTGCGCTTGAGAAGGCGGAAGTGGCGGTGGTGCTGTTGGATGTGACCGAGCCCATCAGTGAGCAGGACATCAGGATTATCGATCTTGTTTTGGAATCAGGCCGAGCACTTGTCCTAGCCTTCAACAAGTGGGACCTCCTTGACGATGACCGCAGGCGTTATCTTGAGCGCGAAATTGAGAAAGATCTTGCGCATGTCGCCTGGGCCCCGAGAGTGAATATTTCTGCCACAACAGGCCGCCACCTGGAGAAATTGGTGCCGGTGCTGGAAGTGGCGTTGGCGTCATGGGATCAGAGGATTCCTACCGGAAAGTTCAACGCTTTCCTCGCGGAGCTTGTTGCCGCTCATCCCCATCCGGTGCGAGGGGGAAAGCAGCCAAGAATTCTGTTTGGCACGCAGGCTTCAACCCGGCCTCCCACTTTTGTCCTCTTCACCAGTGGTTTCCTTGACCCGCAGTACCGTCGCTTTATTCAGCGCCGATTAAGAGAAATTTATGGTTTCCTGGGAACCCCGATTGTGACAAACATGCGGGTTCGGGAAAAGCGAGTTCGGAAGAAGTAAGGACCATGACAAAACCCCCACCGTTGCCGCCACTCCACCTTCGGGACCCCGGTGATGCCTGGGTTGAAGGCCCTAACGGGAAAAAATACTGGGGCACGTTTGGGGCTGCGGGTTTGTTAATCCTGCACCCCGGTTCCGGCGTTCTCTTGCAACTGCGTGCAGAGTGGTCCCACCAGGGTGGGACCTGGGGTATCCCAGGCGGTGCGCTAAAAAAAGGGGAAGATGCTTTTACCGCAGCGATACGGGAATCCCAAGAAGAGGCGGGGATTCCAGATAATGCAGCGCGGATTGTGGGACACAACGTCCTTGATCTAGGTTTCTGGTCTTATACGACAGTCCTCGCCATTGCTGATGAGTATTTTGAGCCCCGGATTACCGACCTGGAGAGCGCTGCCCTTGAGTGGGTTGACCCGGCCAAGGTCGAGGACCGGGAGCTTCACACGGGTTTTGCACAAGCGTGGCCGGACCTGCGGGCGCGACTCGAAGCGGAGCTCCGCTAACTCTGACCATCGAGGCCGTGGTGGTCTGATACCTGGTTCCCACGGTGCGGCTGGGAGGTGGGACTGTGTGCCTTCGGGCTAAAAGACAGTGCGATTCTGGAAACCAACGGACCGCGGGGCCGGTAGACTTCTGAAGTTGCGGTGAGCGATCACCGTCTGCCACGGGCTGTGGCGCAGCTTGGTAGCGCACTTGACTGGGGGTCAAGGGGTCGCAGGTTCAAATCCTGTCAGCCCGACAAACTTATGCGCAGTCTCGCCCTAATTCAGCACTACGTACTCTCTCGGTTGTGTGTCAGCCACCGGGGAAGTCGCAGACAGGTGTGACAGCGTCCTGAAGCCTTGTTGGTGGTGCCTAATTGCGGCCGGATTCAGAGCTCATCGTTCCGGGGTCAAGGGTTCCACCGTTGGCCGCTGCCGCTTCGAACGCGGGGAGGTGCTCCTCCAAAGAGGCGCGACGCAGATTTTCAAGAACTCGAACGAGGCGATCGTCGGTGGCCTGCTCCATGAGCTGGTCATACATGTCAACGTTGAGGATTTCCCCTACCGCCCACTCTTGGGCTGCTGTTTCGAGATCTTCTGGTGCCTCGACGATACCGAGGTAGGGGTTTGCGGGAACAGTGATGTTGTATCGGTTGAGTTGGCGAGTAAGAGCGTCAATGTGGCGCTCTTCAGATTCCTTAATGGTTGCGTAAGGTTCCACTGGACCGAATTGGTCGAGGACCGCCTGGTAGGAAGCGGCGGCGGCGTATTCCCCATCGGGTCCCATCAACGCCTCCCAGGCAATCGCTTCGTTGGAGCCTTGTGCTATGCCCTCAGGTATCTCAGTGTTGAAGGGTGTCGACAGGTTTTGGGAGGTTTGATCCTCGAGGCTATCGACGGGGGCACCGTCGTCATTTGGTGAACAGCCTCCCAGAGTGGACAAGATGCTGAGAACAATAACGGGAGCAATAAAGTGTCTGAGTGTCATTCCTCCATAATACCCCCTGGGGTATATGAGTAGGCTGCATACCCCCAGGGTGAGCTCGGGACGCTTATCTGGCGCCTGGGGCGAAAAGAGCGCCAAACCCTGCGGCTGGGGTGATGGGGTTCTTTGCCCTCTGGTGAATCCTTAGGGGTGGTTGTGTGCCAGCCGTTAGCCTGGACTGATGACAGCGTGGCATCAGTTCTCTCTCTCCGACCAGAACGTCGCTCTCCTCAACAATGAGGTGAGCGTTCCTGAGCTGGTGGAGTATTACCTCGAGCGCGTGGCGAAGTTCAACCCTGATCTCAATGCGTTGGTCCACGTTGATGCCGAAGGGGCTCGCCAGCGCGCTGAGCACGTGCGACTGGCGGATGCCGACCGTTCTGGTCTCGCTGGTTTACCCAGTGCCGATAAAGATTTAGTTGCACGGGCGGGGATGCCAACGGGTTATGGGTCAGCCATCACCGAAGGTCAACCCCCAGCAGAGTTTTCTGACCCTATGGCGCTGTGGCTCGACGAGGTGGGGGCGGTAAGCGTGGGTAAGACCGCCACCTCAGAGTTTGGAATGGCCGCTGCGACAGAGTCGCAGGCGGTCGGGCCAACTCGTAACCCTCACGACCTGAGCAGGTCAGCAGGGGGCTCGAGTGGGGGTGCGGCGGCAGCGGTGGCTGCCGGTATTTTGCCTTTCGCCCCGGGCTCAGACGGCGGTGGGTCTATTCGAATTCCTGCCCTTTCCTGCGGTGTGGTGGGCTGGAAACCATCGCGAGGATTAGTCCCTGCGGGCAGCGGGCTGGAATCAGCTGGCGGTCTTGCGGTGCCAGGGCTCATCACCCGAACAGTCGTTGATCTGGCCTACGCAGCAGAATCTCTTGTCCGGGGTTCTTTGTATTGGGCGACCCAAGCCCCGGGAAGCTCCGGTGGCTACACACAGGCCGTGGAACGCCCGGAGCGTGGCCTTTCTATCGGAATGACAACGGTATCGCCGTGGCCCAGTGACTGGGACATCATTCCCGATCCCGAAGCATTGCAGGCGATGGAACGTGCGAGGGAAGCCCTCGTGGACGCAGGTCACACCGTTGTGGAATGTGGGTGGTACCCCAACCCGTCGTATGCGGATGACTTCGTTACCCTGTGGACCGCTTCCGCGGCAAGTTTGCCGGTACCCGAGGACGCTATGGGCGCTCTGGAGCCCCTCACCCGATACCTCATCGAGCGCGGCCGTGACGTAAGCGGAGCATCGTTAGTGGCGGCGTTAACCGGTCTTCGCCACTTTGAGCACAGCACGATCAAGACCTTCAGCGCCTTCGACGCAATCTTGACGCCGGGCCTCAATGGGCCAGCGCCGATGCTTGGTTGGTATGACCAGGGTGATGCCTGGACAAATTTTCGGCAACAAGTGCAGGTCACTCCGTGGACCAGTTTCGTCAATGTTGCAGGGTTACCTGCGGTAAGTGTGCCCACGTTATATTCGTCTGCCGGCATGCCACTGGGTGCACAACTGATTGGGCGACCCGGGAGTGATGCCTGCCTGATGGGTTTGGGCCAGCAGATTAGTGACCGGCTCTCTGATGCAACACGGCCACCACGGGGCTATAACTAGGTACAACGCCTGTGGTGACCGACTTCGCCTAAAATACAGGGATGGCGGACTACAAAGTTTTGCTCTTTTACTGCTTTACCCCGCTTTCAGACCCCGAAGCACTTCGGTTGTGGCAGCGGGATCTGTGTGAATCATTGGGGCTTGGCGGTCGGATCATCCTCTCGAAGGATGGCATCAACGCGACCGTCGGTGGTGAGCTTCGAAACGTAAAAAAGTATTGGCGCAAAACAAAAGAATACGAGCCTTTTTCTCAAGTCGACTTCAAATGGAGTGACGGCACCGGTCCGGAAGATTTTCCGGGGCTTCGGGTCAGGGTGCGAGAAGAGTTGGTGGGGTTCGGCGCTCCCGGAGAAATCGCAGTTGATGAACACGGTGTTGTGGGTGGCGGGTCACCTCTCACCCCGGAAGCACTTCACGAACTGGTGGCGACCAAAGACGTGACTTTTTTTGACGCGCGCAACAGTTGGGAGGCACAAATCGGGCGCTTCTCCGAGGCGGTTGTCCCCACTGTGCGCACATCCCACGACTTTGTGAAGGAACTTGAGAACGGTAAGTATGACCACTTGAAAGATGAGCCAGTGGTGACCTACTGCACCGGCGGTGTTCGCTGTGAAATTTTGTCCGCCATGATGATCACACGCGGCTTTCGGGAGGTCTACCAACTCGCCGGGGGAATCGTCAGGTACGGCGAAACTTTTGGAGATCAAGGTCTCTGGGAAGGGGCCTTGTCAGTTTTTGATAACCGCAAAGCTGTTACCTTCAGCCCGGAAGCAGCCGTTATTGGTCGCTGTTTCAGATGTGATTCCGCTTCATCCCGGTTGGAAAACTGCACCCACCTGGAGTGTCGTCGCCAGTTAGTGGTGTGTGACGGGTGTGCGGTAGCGGATGTGCCGCTGTGTGACGCTCACCCCTCAGGCGCGCAGAGTGCCGCAGGCGTTAGTGCCAGCCGGAGCATTCCCGAGGGTTAGGGGTTTTAGCTTCCTAGTTTTTCTGCCAAATCGAGCCAACGATTTTCGGTGGTCTGTAACTGTTGTGCCAGCGTTGCCCGATCCTTGGCCAAAGTACCAAGGGCGTCGTAATCGGATTGATCAGCCCCGGATAGGGACACATCGATCCGGTTGAGCTCCTTCTGGTACTCAACAACCTTTCGTGCCAGCAGATTCTGCTCTTTCTCGGCAAGTCGGTGTTCTTTGCTCCCTGGGCGCAATAGTGATGTGGACGGTTGCTGGGTGGGGGGTTTGGTTTCGGGGCTAGGGGTGTCACCAGAGCGAGTCCGGGCTTTCTCAAGCTCTAAATACTGATCTACGCCGCCTGGCACATGCCGAAATTCACCCTCAACAATTGCGTATTGCTGGTCGGTAACTCGCTCCAAAAGGTAGCGGTCGTGGGAGACAACAATCAGGGTTCCAGGCCATGTGTCAAGAAGATCTTCCATAGCGCGCAACATGTCAGTGTCAAGATCGTTTGTGGGCTCGTCAAGAAGCAACACGTTGGGTTCCCGCAACAGCTCAAGCAGAAACTGTAGTCGGCGACGCTGGCCACCACTGAGCTCAAATACCCGTGCGGAGAGGTGTGCCGAGCTAAACCCCAGTCGCTCGAGGAGTTGCCCCGGTGTCATTTCCACACCATCGGCTTTGTAGGTTGTTTTGTGCCGGGCTATAACCTCACTGACGCGGTCATTCTTAACTTCCTCCAAGGTGGCAAGGCGCTGGTCTAAGAGACTCAGTTTCACGGTAGACCCTCGGGCTACCGATCCCACGGTGGGCTCGATGCTGCCTTCCAGGAGTTTCAACACGGTGGTTTTTCCGGCACCGTTAGCCCCCAAAATTCCCGTTCTTTCCCCGGGTGCTAAACGCCAGGTGAAAGGTTTCACAATGGTGCGCCCACCCAGAGTGACCCCCACGTCCTCCAGTTCGATGACTTTTTTCCCCAACCGGGTGGTGGAGAGCTTCGCCAAAGTCACCGGGTCTCGAATTTCTGGAACATCGCTTATCAGGGCGTTAGCTGCATCAATCCGGAACTTGGGTTTTGTGGTTCTCGCGGGTGGGCCGCGACGCAGCCAGGCAAGCTCCTTCTTGAGGAGGTTTTGTCGCTTGGCTTCGGACACGGCGGAGCTTCGATCACGTTCCACCCGTTGCAGAATATAGGCGGCGTAACCGCCTTCGAAAATATCGAGGGTGGCATCGTGTACCTCCCACGTCATCGACGTGGTTGCATCTAAGAACCAGCGATCGTGGGTAACCACAACGAGGGCTCCCGACCCTTTGGGCCAGCGTGAATTGACGTGATCGGCCAGCCATGCGACTCCCGTCACATCTAAGTGGTTGGTGGGTTCATCAAGGAAGAGAACATCCCATTCCCCGACCAATAATGCGGCTAGGGAAACTCTTCGACTTTGCCCGCCACTGAGATCCCCGATTCGCGAATCCCAGGAAACATCCGAGAGTAACCCGGTGAGAACATCACGAATTTTGGGGTCCCTCGCCCATTCGTGCTCCGCCTGATCCCCCACCACCGCTTGCGCAATGGTGAGGTCTGCGGGAATCTGATCGCTCTGGTCCAACATGCCCACGCGGAGACCATTGCGGGCAATGACAGAACCGCCATCGGGGGAGAGGCGTCCGGACAGCAAGCGAATGAGGGTAGATTTTCCATCCCCGTTGCGTCCCACAATTCCTACCCGGTCACCGTCGTCGATGCCGACGGTGACAGATTCCAACACCACCCGGGTTGGGTATTCCAGATGAAGATTATGCGCCCCGAGTAAATGTGCCACTGCTTGAGCCTAAGCGACAAACCCGGTGATTCGCTCTGTCTCCACCAGACCAGAGTCGTGGTCGACTAAAAATCCGTCCGGTGGGCTTCCTGGTGGCGCACTTCGTCCAGGTCGGCGAGTCTTTTGAGTCCTGCCAAAGGCTTAAACATTCGGTGATTTTTTCGCAAGGCTCCTTGGTGGCTATCCAGAAAATTCCAATACCCAGCGCTCAGGGGGCACCCTTTTTCCCCGACCCGCACGGTGGGGGAAAAAACGCAACTCTTGCAGTAGTTCGTCATGGTGTTGATGTAAGCGCCACCGGAGGTATACGGCTTTGTCGCGACAATGCCGCCATCCGCAAATTGACTCATGCCGATGACGTTCGCTGGCATAACCCATGGTGTGCCATCAACAAAAACATCGATAAACCAGTCGTTCAGAGCTTGGGGGTTGACACGTCGTTGCAACGCCCAACTACCGAGCACCATCAAGCGGTTGATGTGGTGGGTCCACCCGCGTTCCGCCACTTCCCCCAGGACCTGTGAGAGACAGTGTGAACGCACCAGGTCTGGATCGAGGGTGGCAAATGCTTCCGGAAGTGGCTCGTGGTGATCAAAGAAATTTCGGGAAGAGAACTCTTCGCCAAGATGCCAATACAGGTGCCATACCCAGTCGCGCCAGCCCATTATCTGACGGATAAAGCCTTCCACGCTGGCAATATCGGCGTTCCCGGAGTGGTACTGCTCCCGTGCTTGGTCAATAACCTCCAAGGGGTGAAGCAGGCCCAGGTTCAATGCGGGGCTGAGCAGAGAATGCGACATCGCCCAATCTGCCGTCATCGCCGCATCTTCATTCGGTCCAAAGGTTGCCAGGCGCTCTGTCATAAAGTGCTGCAATGCGCTGAGCGCTTCGGTGCGGGTGGCGGGGAACAATCGGGGGCCATCAGCGCCGATAAAGGACACTTTTCCTGAGGCCTCTAACTCATCGAGGTACGTCCTCACCTCCCGATCAATGTCATCCTCCACGGGAAACCACGGGGCAGCGACCCCCAAAGTATCCACCCCTTTCGGCGGTGGTTGGCGGTTATCTTTATCAAAGTTGTAGGCGCCACCCTCCGGTTGCACGGAACCTGCGGAGTCCACTGTCATCAAGATTCCGGTGGCTCGTCGACGGTCCTGGTAGAAGTTCTCCATCAACAGGCGACGCTGGCCCTGAGCATTGGCCCAGTGTGCAAAATCCTGTTCTGAGGTCACGAACCCGCGGGAGGGTTCACAAGAAATATCTGCGGTCTGTGACAAATCAGCAACGAGCGCACGCAGGCCGCGAGAGGTGGGATCGACGACAGAAAAAGATCGACCGGCAAGAGCTTCGTGGTACGAATCTGCGGTGACATGTTCGACTCGGTTCCCAAGCTCTGCTGCCCGGTGGCGCAGTGCAGAAAGAATAAGGTGTGCTTTCTGGCGATGAAATTTGCGCCGGGTCAGCGGGGTGAGCACTTCGGGTATGAGGACGGGGCCGCCATCGTCAAAATGGGGGCCCAGCTGATCGGCAAAAAGTACACGAGGGCGTTCGTTCATGACAGCACCGGAATATTCATGCGGGGTCCACCACAGGCCACAGTGAACCTGATTGCTGCGAGTCGGGGGTGAGCGCCACCGAAGATTTGGGGTAACCGGTCATGGAAGTCCTTTTTCTGTTACTTCGCGGTTATCTTTTTTTCTTCGGGCTCGTCCTCTTTTGCTGCCGTCACACGCCCGGCGCGAGCAACAGCGCTCGGGTCTCTGCTCGATTTGATCAGGCTTGCCACAACCGCCACGGTCAGGATTGCACCGATGACGTACAGGCTTGTACTGGTCTCAATCTTGGGGAGAAAGGCCCAAATCTCGTGTGCCCACAGCAAGATGAGCTTGACGCCGATGAACATCAAAATGAAGGACAAACCGAGTGAGAGATAAATCAGTTTGTCGAGAAGCCCCTTCAAAATAAAGTACAGCGCCCGCAACCCCAACAGGGCAAACGCGTTAGCGGAAAAGACGAGGAACGGCTCCTGGGTGACGCCAAACGTGGCGGGGATGGAATCCAAGGCAAAAAGCAGGTCTGTGGAACCAATGGCGATCATCACCAAAAACATGGGTGTCGCTAACCGGCGGCCATTTTCTTTGGTGAAAAGTTTTGTGCCGTCGTAGTTATCGGTAAAAGGAATTCGTTTTTTGAGTTGTCGGACCACAAAGTTTTCTGACGGATCCGGGTCTTCGTTCCAGTGGCGCATCAAACCAAAGCCGGTCCAAATCAAAATTGCGCCAAAAATTACGAAGGTGAAAGCGAAGTAGGCCAGTGCCGCAGCGCCAATAGCAATGAAGATTGCCCGCAGAAAAAGTGCCAACAAAACACCGATGAGCAGCACGCGTTGCTGATATTTCGAGGGCACTGCAAACTGAGCCAAAATAATCGCAAAGACAAAGACGTTGTCAACCGACAACGATTTTTCGACCAGGTACGCGGCGAAATATTCGGTACCAAAAACCGGTCCAGCACTGAACCAAACCCACACGCCGAAGGCGAGTGCCACAGCAACATAAAAGATGGACCACCATGCGGCCTCGGTGAACCCGATTTCCCGAGGGTTGCGACTGAAGGTCAACAAATCAAGAATCAACAGAGCAACGATGACGCCTAAGACTGTCCCCCAGGTAGCGAGTGTGACATCCAAGAGTTGCTCCTTCAAGTAGGGCCGAAACCCCCATTCTAGGTTGTGCAACCCGGAGTGGCTGGGGGCCACTTCGGGGGGCATCCCTAGAATCAGGGGATGGAGCAGAATGAAAAATATGCCAAGGCGTGGCGCACAGCAGGGTGGATCTTCCTGGCGGTCGCGATTGTGGTGGTCGCTGGTCCCCAAATTCTTGATCTGATCACCGGGGGATAGGTGCCGTCTCTGTTTGCGGGGACCCTCCAGGTGCTTCGGGGGGTACTCATTGGGTTAGCCGAAATTGTCCCCGGTGTTAGCGGGGGAACTATTGCTTTGGTTGTTGGCGTTTACCAAGCGCTGATCTCTGGTGCGGCGAGGTTTGCTCGCGCCGGTGTCGCTCTCCTCAGATCTCGGTTTTCTCTCGCACGTTCAGAGATGGCCGGTGTTTCGTGGAAAGTTATTGTCCCGGTGATTGCAGGTATGGGCGTTGGAATCATCGCTGGCGCGGCACTATTGGAACCCGTGATTAATGATTATCCCCAGCTCACCCTCGGTGTTTTTTCGGGTCTCATACTTGCCTCGTTGTGGATTCCGTGGCGGATGGCCGGGCGTTGGAGCCCAAGAATGGCATTGTCCGCCGCTCTAACGGCGGTGGCAATGTTTTTCTTTTCCGGGCTACCCACCTTTGACAACGACAATCCTTCGCTCTGGGTTGTCGCCCCCGCCGCTGCCATTGCCGTGTGTGCACTGGTGCTACCGGGGGTTTCTGGCTCCTTTATTTTGGTGACTTTGGGGCTGTATCAACCCACCCTTCAGGCCGTCAATGACCGGGACCTTGGATATCTCGGTGTTTTTGTCGCGGGGGCGCTGGTGGGTCTCGGTGGATTTGTGCGCATCGTCCAATATCTCCTGGAAAAGGTTCGAGCGATGACCTTGGCGATCATGACCGGTCTGATGGCGGGATCACTTCGAGCGCTCTGGCCGTGGCAGGGGGAGGGAAGGGAGTTGCTGCCACCAGGCGGTGACGTGCCCTCTGTTGCCTTAGCGGCCGCCGCAGGATTCATGGTGGTTGTTGGCCTACTCCTGATGGAAAGGTTTTGGTTACCCGCTGTTAGGAAGCCCTGAATAGGGTGAGGTTCTATCGAGAGGAGCTCTCATGACAACACCCACAGTGCTGTTTGTTTGTGTCCATAACGCTGGTCGCTCCCAAATGGCGGCAGGGTATCTCCGGCATCTGGCGGGTGATCGCGTGAGGGTGCTATCTGCAGGGACAAACCCGGCGGACAACGTCAACCCGATGGCGATTGCGGCGATGGCGGAAGAGGGGATTGACGTTGACCACCATCACCCTGAGGTGCTCCACAGGGACACCGTGCTGAGTAGCGATGTCGTGATCACCATGGGGTGTGGGGATGCCTGCCCCATTTTCCCGGGAAAACGCTACGAAGATTGGGAATTGCAAGATCCAGCGGGAAAGGACTTGGACACCGTCAGGGTTATTCGTGACGATATTCGCGCTCGGGTCACTGCGCTGTTATCCGAGATTGCTCCCTAGGTGTACTCGGTCATGACGTTGGTAACACTCGGCTGATTGGTGGTTTGCCTCCGCAGGCCGTGTGTGGTCGATTGTAGTTGTAGTGGTCTAGCCAAGGTGCGAGGGCGTTAGTCCTCTCGCTGTTTGCGGTGAAGACCTGGCGGTATGCCCACCCTTCCTGCATGGTTCGATTGAAGCGCTCAACCTTCCCGTTCTGCCAGGGGCAATGGGGTTTGATCAGGATGTGGGTGGCTCCGAGACGGACGATGGTGTTCTGGAAGTCGAGGGAGCGACGGTAGTTCCAGGCATTGTCGCTCATCACCTGCCGGATGGTTATTCCGTGGCGGGTATAGAACTCGGCGGCGCGGGCCAAGAAGCCAGCACAGGTGTCCCCTTTCTCATCGGCGAGCACCTCCGCATAAGCCAACCGGGAATGGTCATCGACGGCCGCATGGACGTAATCGAAACCAACCCGACCGTGCATGCTGTGCCCGACAGTATGGTTGCTGCGTGTCTGTCCTCGCCCGCGCCAGCCACCACCGTCAGGGATCCGGCCCAGCTTCTTCACGTCGATGTGGATCAAGTCGCCAGGAGCTTCACGTTCATAACGACGTGTGCTTCGGCGCGAGGCCCTGATCTGAATCCCTGTGACGGGGTCCAGATCGAACAGCTTCGGCAGGCCAGCCCGGGCAACAATCCGCGACGCAGTCGAGGCGCTGACCCCGAACCGAACCGCAAGCTCCGGTGGTCCCAAACGTTCACGGGCCCGCGCCTCAAGCAGCAACTCTCGGACCGGGGCCGGAGTGTGCGTGGGCGACCGTGTGGGTCTGGATGATCGGTCTTCGAGTCCGGCAACACCCTCACTCTGGAATCGCGAAACCCACCGGGCGACACATTGCCGCGACACCCCGAGTTCTTTCGCGACATGAGACTGCGGGCGACCGGAGAGCACCCGATCGACGAGAAGTCGCCGACCAACCGGAGTCAGAACTGCATTAGCGTGGGCCACGAAGACCTCCTAGAGATGTGGTGTGTGATTACTCACAACCTAGGAGGTCTTCGCTACGTCACAACCCGAAAAGTGTTACCAACGTCATGACCGAGTACACCTAGGTGGTCAGTGTGGTTTCGTGCGTGATGTCGGCGCCGGGTTCCCGAACATCGAGCTTTTTGCTCATGGCATCATGGAAGACGAAAACTTGTGAGGCCTGAAGGGAGAAAAGACGATGATGCCTTCGCTGTATGACCTAAGCCTTGAGCAGTTGAGGGACCGTGTGCAACAGCTCGAAGAGTGGGGACGGGCACAAGAGGCCGATGATGACACCATCCTTGGCAGCCTCCGGACTGAAGTCTTTGCTCTGGGCGGTAGTGAAGAAGACGATTGGAATGATTACCACCGGGTTCGAAACGAATACGACCGACGGGCCGCGGAAGAATTTGACCTGGGTCAGTAGGGCCCTGGTCTAAGGAAATTGTGGTGAAACGCGGAACCCTCGATGTTTTCTCATCGGGAATTGATACCTTTTGGGGATGAGACTTCTTCCCGCCTTACTCGTCCTCCCTTTCCTTCTTGTGGGCTGCTCTAGCGCTGATGTGTCCCAGGAACCCATGGATTCTGCTGTTGGGGATTCTCTAGATGACGAGACTCGCCTGGCCGATGATGTGAGCCCGGATGAAGAGTGGACGGACACCCCCGGTGGTGACCCAGAGCTTCCCGCGCTTGCATCTTTGACCCTCGAAACGGTGGCGGAGAATAATTCCGAGGCGAGCTGCTGGACCGTTATCGGCGATTCTGTTTATGACCTCACGGACTGGATTAGCCAGCACCCGGGTGGCGCTGGCAACATCATCAGCCTGTGTGGAACCGATGGAACATCGCAGTTCCAGGGCAGACATGGGGGTTCCCAAGCGCCAGAGTCAACACTCGAGAGCTACCGGTTGGGCGCACTGGAGTCCAACTAGCCCGTTCACCACCCTCTTCTTTCGCTCCCAGTACAGCGCTCTGCGCATGAACAAGGCCTGTGGCGTGCGCTAGTTTTACCAGGTAAACAGTGCCAAGGAGGGCAGATTCTCTGATGTTGAGTATTCGTAAGCCCTATCTGCTTTTTATGGGCGAAGAGACCGATCGGGTTTATGCCAAGACGGGGCTGGGGATTGCCCAGTGGGACGCAGAAAATTGTGTGGGTCAGCTTCGCCTGACCCCTGACACTGTTGACCTTGGATTGCCGGATCTCACGGTGGAAGCCGCTCTTGGGCACGGCGCCAAAACACTGGTGTTGGGGGTTGTGGTGATTGGGGGCGCGATTCCGCCGGCCACCCTCACGGTGTTGCGCCATGCTCTGGAATGTGGGCTCGATGTTGCTGCGGGCATGCATCAACGTTTGGCAGACATCCCGGAGCTTCGCCGTGTTGCGGAAAAATCGGGCGCAAGGATTATTGACGTTCGGGTTCCACCCCCTAACATTCCGGTGGGAACAGGGGCAAAGCGAGTGGGGAAGCGCCTCATCACCATGGGAACAGATTGCGCGTTGGGGAAAAAGTACACCGCTTTGGCCTTGGCTCAGGAAATGTTGGTCCACGGTTTTGATGTTGACTTTCGCGCAAGCGGGCAAACGGGAATTCTTATCTCGGGAGCAGGAATACCGATTGACGCTGTTGTCGCCGATTTTGTTTCTGGTGCTGGCGAGATGCTTTCCCCGGCAGCAGACTCCCCCGATCATTGGGACGTGGTTGAGGGCCAAGGAAGCCTGTTTCACCCCGGCTATGCAGCGGTAACCGCCGGTTTGTTGACGGGTTCACAACCCGACGCGTTTGTGGTCTGCACGGATGCAACGAGGGAACATATGGCGGGTTGGCCTGATTTCCCGCTCCCCAGCATTGGTGAAGTAGTGGAGCTCACGGTGA
>Ga0222655_1000224_pt1 | contig 29142 bp, 26 predicted proteins | sample AntAcemetagen423_FD_179857 | JGI IMG/M metagenome (GOLD analysis project Ga0222655, IMG submission 179857) | Saline water microbial communities from Ace Lake, Antarctica - #423 | ecosystem: Environmental > Aquatic > Non-marine Saline and Alkaline > Saline | place: Antarctica: Ace Lake... | reverse complement strand
AATGCTCTCGCTGAGTCTCAGTTCGCCCTGTTCAAGACTGAACTGATTAAGAAAAGGCGCCCCTGGCGGACCGTTGAACAGGTCGAGTTGGCAACGTTGGAGTGGGTGTGGTGGTTCAATAATCAGCGTCTGCATTCAGGGCTTGACTACCGCACCCCAGCGGAAGTCGAAGCAGCGTATTACGCTGAACAAGACCCCGTGTTAGCGACCGCTACACACGGAAAGCAATAGGAACGAAACCCAGGGCGATTCAGACAAACCTGATATTTACTGGTTTGACTAATGGCGTCTCATATACGTTCAAGGTCGTTGCGACTAACTTGGTGGGTGACTCGCTGCCGTCTTTGACGTCTAACGCGGTGACACCGGCCACGGGGGGCGCAGGTGCGACAGGCGCGACAGGGCCCGCAGGTACTGCAGGTACTGCAGGGACCGCTGGGACCCCAGGGATTGCGGGAGCCGCAGGTACCCCAGGCATTGCAGGAGCCGCAGCGACCGCTGGCGCGGCAGGCATTGCAGGAGCCGCAGGGACCGCAGGGTCAGCAGGGACCGCTGGCGCGGCAGGGATTGCTGGCGCGACTGGGACCGAAGGGTCGGCAGGAACCGCAGGCGCGACTGGGACCGCTGGCGCGAACCCTGTCGCCGGCCCCGGCACACAAGTTGGTGGATCTACTTCGGGAGACAATTGGCTGAGGAGTCTTCTCAGCGGTGGCTCATGGTTAGGCAGCACCGGCGGCGGCACACCAGACGCCAGTTGGCTCTGGGCGTTCGTCCAACCTTCTTTTGAAGCGACACCGGCCGCAATCACTGCAGCCCCAAGGGGGGAAAAACATACGGTGATCAGACAGCTCGTGGCTAACAAATCGTGGCAGGTTACTGAGCGGGAGGAAGAGGCGATTGCCGCCCTCGGCAATCGCCGTTGGGCAGAGGCCAAGCGGCATGAGAATCTGGACAAGCCTTATCAAAATACGCCTGTGAATCCCACCCCCAGCGCGATTATGCTGCTTGATCTCTTTTCCAGCCGGGCTTAGGGAGTAGGCCCAGCTCCTCGTGAGGGGTCACCGTGCGAGGTACTGCGGGAAGAAAAGCGCCGGACAGGCACAAACCGGGTTATTGACCCCGCTTTGGTTACGCCTCGGCCACAACCTGCGAAAAGCTTCAAAATTGTCGCAGACGGGTAACCAAGTTTGCAGCCCGAGCGCATCCGTCGATGTGCAGAGAGAGGTGCTTATTTTTACAACACGGTGCCTCTAAATTTGGCCGCGCTGGGCCAGGGTGTTCGTGAAGAGTCCTGAATGAGGCGCACTTTTACACCACCCGGCGACTGTTCCAGCGGCAGTCCGGGTTTTTGATTCGCCCCCCATTCCCTCGGCGGGCGACGCCTGCCAAGATTCTTGTGCACTATCTGCCGCTCCGCGATTGAAGCCCCGGCACCTATCAAGGGCACAATCCTGACACCTTCAGCCGACCTACCTGTTGGTTGTGCGCAACCAGACAAGGCTTTGCGGCGGTCATCAAATCCGACTCACCATCAAGGTGAAGTCGCTCAGTTGGCTGGGGATGAGCGAGGAATCAATGGTCCTGGAATATTCCCCCATTCGGGTCGTGGTCGATGTGCTTGGGGATTAAATCGACGCGCTACGTTGGTCGTGCGACCACATAGGTGACTACGGGTTCGTCGCCGGCGGTGGGCGCGGCTGGCGCGGAGCCGGCGGTGGGGGGACTTCTTTGGTCGCAACCACATCTGCGTAGGTGACGGTAATCAGGCCACGTTTGGTCTCGACGACACACTGTGTCTGGGTGCGGGAGTGAAGGATGCCAAGAGCGTCCGTGAATCCTCCCTCAATTCGGGAGCGCACGACGACTCGGGTACCGAGTTTCACGATACGGAGGAAGTCGGCGGCATGGGGCGTCATCGGCCCGAGCCTATCCCGTGTCCGCTTCGGCGCGGGGGTAGTTCCCTCCACGTGGTGTGAACGGAAACAGGCTGACAGCGACCGGGGCTCCCCGGCGCGACTCAGCCGGTGCTGCTGGTTTCGGTCGATCTCTGCTCGCGGAGCCAAGGAATAAGACCACCGGCGAGAAGCATGCCGACTTGCCGCGTCGAGAGACGATGCCGCGCAGGCAAATCTTCGTTACGCGTCATGTTGTGCACGGTGATGTCAGTTCCAGATACAAGCGCTTCACGAATTCCCGCCAGCACTAATACGTCACCTCGCTGGATGCGGGCATGATCGGTGGCATCGGCGAACTCGATGGCAAGCACCCCAAAATTGGCGAGGTTTTGCCAGTGGATGCGGGCAAAAGAGACGGCCAGCACCGCGCGCAACCCGAGGAAGCGAGGGGTGATTGCGGCGTGCTCCCGGGAGGAGCCCTGACCGTAGTTTGCACCAGCTACAACAATGTGGCCTGATGTGTCTCGGATGTCGATGGCTCGGGTCGGGTAGGTGCCGTCTACCTGGTCGAAAGTGAACTCGGCAAGCTTGGGGATGTTGCTGCGGTAGGGCAAAACCCGCGCCCCGGCCGGCAATATTTCGTCCGTCGAAATATCGTCGCCGACGACGAGGATTACCGGTGCCTCAATGCGTTCCGTAAGGGGAGGAAAGGCCGGTAACGACGAAATGTTCTCACCCTTAACGAGCTCTACATGGGAAGCCTCCTCGGGAGGCAACGGCCCCTCGAGCATTGCCAGGTTCACGCTTGATGTCGCGGGAAGGTCCAGCGTGGGATAGGTCAGGTCAAACAGGTCTTCCAAATCTCGAGGGTCGGTAATCTTTCCGGTCAGCGCGGCGGCAGCCGCGGTCTCTGGCGAGCACAGATAGACCGAATCTTCCTGGGTACCCGAGCGACCAGGGAAATTACGTGGCATCGTGCGCAGGCTGATACTGCCGTTGGCGGGGGCCTGACCCATTCCAATACAGCCCATGCAGCCTGACTGGTGCAGTCTGGCGCCAGCACCGATCAGGTCCAGAGTCGATCCCATTCGTGTTAGATCTTGCAGAATCTGCCGGGAGCTCGGATTGACGTCCAACGAAACTCCCGCGTGAGACTGGCGTCCTTTAACGATTGCAGCGACAATCGCGAAGTCGCGAAGCCCAGGGTTTGCCGAAGAGCCAATCACGACTTGTGCGACCGGTCGACCGGCGACCTCGCTCACTGGCACGACATTGCCTGGAGAACTGGGCAACGCAATGAGTGGCACGATCGTCGAGAGATCAATTTCCTCCATCACGTCGTAGGTGGCATCTGGATCGGCAAGAAGCGGGACAAAGTCGCCCTCGCGCTGCTCCGTAACAAGGAACGCGTGTACTTGGTCGTCCGCCGGGAATACTGTGGTCGTCGCCCCCAGCTCGGCCCCCATATTGGCGATCACGTGCCGGTCCATCGCGGTGAGGTGGGCCAGACCGGGGCCGTAGTACTCGACTATGCGGTTGACGCCGCCTTTGACGCCGTGTCTGCGTAGCATCTCGAGGATGATGTCCTTTGCGCTGGTCCAGGGCGGCAGCTGACCGGTGAGGCGAACCCCCCAGATTTCGGGCATCCTGATGTACAACGGTTCGCCGGCTATCGCGAGGGCCACCTCGATACCGCCCACGCCGATGGCCAACATTCCCAGTGAGCCGGCGGCAGGAGTGTGGCTATCCGAGCCGACCATCGTCTTGCCAGGAATCCCGAAACGTTGCATGTGCGTCGGGTGTGACACACCGTTTCCAGCCTTCGAATACCACAAACCAAAGCGCTGGCATGCCGAACGGAGAAAATCGTGGTCTTCTGCGTTTTTGCTGTCAGATTGCAACAGGTTGTGGTCGACGTACTGCACGGACACTTCCGTGCGCGCCCGATCAAGACCAAGCGCCTCCAGCTCCAACATGACAAGGGTTCCCGTTGCATCCTGGGTCAAGGTCTGATCAATGCGCAGACCAATTTCATTTCCCGGCGTCATCTCTCCGCTGAGCAGGTGAGAAGCAATGAGTTTTTGAGCGACGTTATGTGCCATGGTGAGCCCTCCTTGATCGAGTGCCGGCGGAAGGGCCTCCGAACCCGGCCAACGGTCATGTCCCTCCAGTGTACTTTCGCTTATCCACGCTGACCAGAAATGTTTTCTGACGCTATGAGTCCGGGGATGAGGCTCACCTCGACGATTGCCTCTGCACGGTCAGGGCAAGAGTGGGGTCACCCTCGGAGGAGAGCGAAGACTCGTTTGGCGATGATGGAGCCGTCCAGGTCGTGGTGATGGGTGGGAAAGACAGAGCGAACGTCGCGGATGAAGAACAGTCATTCCGAGGCCTGTTTCACCCTGCCACCGTGACGGGGGCAACTGTGTGCAGCTGGACTTGTTCGCATCCGGGGACACCACATCGCGGCCGCGAAAGAGGTTGGGCAGCAGGCTACCGAACGCTGAGACCAAGCTTGCGCCCGGCCAGGCCCAAGCCGCGGGTGGCGAGGTGCTCGGCAACTGAGGCAATGGCGAGGGAGGCCGGGTCGTCCGGGGCGCTGAGCACAATCGGGGTTCCCGCGTCTCCTCCCGCCCGTAGCGGGATGCTCAGGGGAATCGAGGCGAGCAGAGGAACATCCTCGTCCGGTGTGGAGAGGCGCGCCGCGGCATCCGCCCCGCCACCCTTGCCGAACACTTCGAGCATGCTGCCATCTGGCTGCATCAGGCCCGCCATGTTCTCGATTACGCCAATAACTTTTTGGCCGGTCTGGCGTGCGACGAGAGCGCTTCGCTCAGCGACATCGGCCGCCGCTGCCTGGGGTGTCGTCACCACCAGAACCTCTGCTTGTGGCAACAGTTGTCCGATGGAAATGGCGATGTCCCCGGTGCCAGGTGGCAGGTCGAGAAGCAGGATGTCGAGATCGCCGAAATACACATCGGTCAGGAACTGCTGCACCGTGCGGTGCAGCATGGGGCCACGCCAGGAGACCGCCGCATTGGCCTCAACGAACATGCCGATCGAGATTACCTTCACGTTGTAAGCAATCGGCGGGAGGATCATGTCGTTCACCTGCGTTGGCTTCTCGCCGGTGATGCCGAGAATGCCCGGGATTGAGAATCCAAATACGTCGGCATCTACTATCCCCACCCGAAGGCCGCGAGCCGCCAGCGCGACGCCGAGATTAGCGGTGACGGTCGATTTGCCCACACCACCCTTGCCACTCGTGACGGCGTATATGCGGGTGAGCGAGTCTGGCCCGAACTGCAGGGTTTTTGGTCGACCGTTGCGTAGTTTGAGGGTGAGCGCCTCCCTCTCCTGATTCGTCATCGTTGTCATCTCCACGGTGGTGGCCGTCACGCCTGGCACAGCAGCAAGCGCTTCTCGAACGTCGCGTTCGATGGCACGAGACGCCGGGCAGCCAACGATGGTCAGCTTAATTTGAGCACTAGCCTCGCCCGCATCGGTCACCGAGACCCAACCGACCATGTCGAGTTCGGTAATCGGTTTAAGGATTTCGGGGTCGATGATACCGGAAAGAGCCTGGAGGACTTGTTCTTCTAGTTCTGTGTTCATCTTTTCTGGGCTTTCGATGGGCTAATCGTCCTCGGCCCGAGCGTCAATGTCAAGGTGCCGCGAGAGTTTACTTGATTGTCGAGGGGAATTAGGTCACACTAATGTCGTGTTAATAACTAATGGTCTCACATCCGCCGGCGCCGGACCGTCCCACTCCGTGCCGCGCGCTCACGAGGCGCGTACCCGTGACACCATTCGGCAGACCATTGCTAAGGATGCCCCTCTCACCGCCGCCGACCTTGCATCACGCCTGGGGTTGACGGCCGCTGCGGTTCGCCGTCACCTGGACCTCCTCTCCGGCAATGGCACCATCGAAGAACGCATGCCCGCCGACGTTGGCGGTCGAAGTCGTGGGCGGCCAGCGCGCGCCTACATTCTTTCCGAGGCTGGTCACGCCGGGATGGAAAGTGACTACGCCGGTCTGGCAACCTCCGCATTGCACTTTCTTGCTAAACGCGCCGGAGCGGAGGCCGTTGAAGACTTTGCCCGCGAACACAGCGCAGAGTTGAAGGCGCGGTTCGCCGGGCAGCTTGCGACAGTGGGCGCAGACGTCACAGCCCGCGCGCAAGCTCTGGCAACCGCACTGAGCAACGATGGCTTCGCCGCAACTATCCGACCCGTCGGGCCGGAGACGCCCACTGTGGGGATTCAGCTGTGCCAAGGGCATTGCCCTATTCAGAGTGTCGCGACTCAGTTTCCGGCGTTCTGCGACGCCGAGACAGAGGCCTTTTCACAGCTGCTGGGGGTTCGTGTCGAACGCCAGACGACTCTTGCCCAAGGGCAACACGCGTGCACTACATTCATCCCTTTGAGTGCTTTTCCGGTTGCAACGTCTTCAGGCACCGCCAGCCTTGAGAGTGACTTAGTACAGTGAGCATCGTTGAGAGGCTCCACCCCTCCCCGATAGGGCCAGTAATCTCCGATATCTCTGCGGGCAGGGCTTTCACTTCCCAGGAGTCGGCCACTATTCGTGGCGACTTCGCAATCCTTTCCCGGTCTGTGCGCGACGGGAAACAATTGGTGTATTTCGACTCCGCGGCAACATCACACAAACCGCGCCAGGTGCTCGATGCCGAGCGCACATTTTACGAACAGCACAACTCGGTCGTCCACCGCGGCGCTCACCAGCTTGCCGAAGAGGCCACCGACGCATTCGAATCCGCCCGCGAAACGGTGGCCCAGTTCATAGGCGCGCAGACCGGGGAGGTGGTGTTCACCAAGAACGCCACCGAAGCCATAAACCTTGTTGCTTACGCCTTCAGCAATGCTGCGTTCGCCGGGGCGATGAAGGGCGTTGGCCCTGCCACGGCCGCACGATTTGATCTCGGCGAAGGTGATGACATCGTCCTCACCGAGATGGAGCACCACGCCAACCTCGTGCCGTGGCAGGAACTTGCCCGGCGCACGGGTGCCACCCTGCGTTGGATCGGAGTCACTGACGACGGTCGCCTTGACCTCTCGGACCTGAATGCGGTCATTACTGACCGCACCAAGGTCGTCGCGTTCACCCACGTATCCAACGTTTTGGGCACCATTAATCCGGTCCGAGCCATTGTCGATCGGGCCCAGAAGGTTGGCGCCCTGACCGTCCTGGACGCGTGCCAGTCGGTACCACATCTTCCCGTTGACGTGGTGAATCTTGGCGTTGATTTCATGGCGTTCAGCGGCCACAAGATGTTCGGTCCGATGGGGGTAGGCGTTCTGTGGGGTCGGACTGAGCTTCTGTCGGCCATGCCTCCTTTCTTGACCGGGGGGTCGATGATCGAGACCGTCCACATGGAGGGCTCGACCTACGCTGCTCCGCCGCAACGGTTCGAAGCGGGTGTCCCGGTGGTGGCCCAGGCTGTGGGTCTGGCTGCGGCATGCGACTACCTGGCTGATGTAGGCATGCCGCGGGTGACGGCTCATGAACATTCCCTTACCGAAGTACTGCTCGCCGGTCTCGCGGAACGCCCGTGGGTTCGTGTCATCGGACCAACAGATGCCGAGGACCGTTCTGGCGTCGTCTCCTTCGTAGTCGACGGAGTTCACTCGCATGATGTCGGCCAAATCCTCGACGACGCCGGGGTCGCCGTCCGGGTTGGCCACCAATGTGCGCAGCCACTGCATCGGCGGATGAACGTGGAGGCGACGACACGAGCCAGCTTCGCGATACACAGCACGCACGCTGAGATCGAGACGTTCTTGACTGCTCTTGACCGTGTACCTGCGGTGTTTGGCGGGACACTCTGATGCGGCGCGTGCAGGAAATCCTCCAGGAAACGTCGGCGCCTGGGCGCCGTGGGCGTGGGCCCAAGACGCTTCGGGCTCAGTCCCACCGGGAGCTCGTCGCGGGCGCCCGGGGAATCACTCGGATTAGTGGGGCACTAACTTCACGAGAAGGGAACACAACATGACGTACGTTATCGCGTTGCCGTGCGTGGATGTCAAGGACAGGTCATGCATTGACGAATGCCCTGTCGACTGCATCTACGAGGGCGATCGAATGCTCTACATTCAACCCGACGAATGCGTCGACTGCGGCGCGTGCGTGCCCGTGTGTCCCGTCGAGGCAATCTATTACGAAGATGACGTTCCGGAGAAGTGGGCCGAGTATTACACGGTCAACGTCGACTTTTTCAGTGAGCTGGGTTCACCGGGCGGCGCGGCTAAGACCGGCCCCTTGCCAGCAGACCACCCACTGGTAGCCGCGTTACCTCTGCAAGAGCGCTGATGGACACCCCAATCAGCTCTCCGCCCGAGACCAACAGAAAGAACGTGACAAGGAGACAACAATGACTGCACCTGCACCTGCACCCTCGGTCGGTATTTCCGATGAAGTTCGGGAGCTCGCCGACCAGGAGTATCAATACGGGTTCTCCACGGACCTCGAAACTGAGGTTGCCCCCAAGGGGCTGAGCGAAGACATCATCAGGCTGATTTCGGCCAAGAAGAATGAGCCGGATTGGCTCCTCGAGTGGCGGTTGAAGGCATATCGGCACTGGACCACGCTGACGCCTCCCACCTGGCAACACATCTCGTATGGTCCCGTTGACTATCAGGACATTATTTATTACGCCGATCCTCGGCCGAAGAAGCAACTGTCGAGTATGGATGAAGTCGATCCCGAAATCCGGGAAATGTTTGACAAGCTGGGAATCTCCCTTGGTGAACAAGAACGTCTCAGCGGCGTCGCCGTGGACGCAATCGTCGATTCGGTGTCGGTCGCGACAACGTTCAAAGACAAGCTGGCCGAAGTCGGCGTCATCTTCTGTTCCTTCTCCGAGGCTGTGCAGGAATACCCGGAGCTTGTTCGGAAGTACCTCGGCTCGGTAGTTCCCCACAACGACAACTTCTTCGCGTGCCTAAACTCTGCGGTCTTCACCGACGGATCGTTCTGCTACATCCCCAAGGGCGTGCGGTGTCCCATGGAGCTGTCGACCTACTTTCGGATCAACGCCGTGGACACAGGTCAGTTCGAGCGCACACTGATCATCGCGGAAGAGGGTGCGTATGTGAGCTACCTCGAGGGCTGCACCGCGCCGGCGCGTGACAAGAACCAGCTGCACGCCGCCGTGGTCGAACTGGTGGCGCTCGATGACGCTCAAATCAAGTACTCGACTGTGCAGAACTGGTATCCGGGGGACGTTGATGGTAACGGGGGCGTCTACAATTTCGTCACGAAGCGAGGTATGGCGTCCGGCCGCAATGCGAAAATTTCCTGGACTCAGGTCGAGACCGGGTCGGCAATCACCTGGAAGTACCCGGGCGTTGTCCTAAAGGGTGACAACTCGGTCGGCGAGTTCTACTCTGTGGCGCTGACTGCCAGACGCCAGCAGGCGGATACCGGCAGCAAGATGGTGCATATCGGTAAGAACACCAAGAGCACCATAATCTCCAAGGCAATCTCTGCCGGACACGGTCAGAACACCTATCGAGGCCTGGTGGATATGCGGCATTCCGCCGTCGGAGCCCGAAACTTCACCCAGTGTGACTCCCTGTTGATTGGCAAAGACAGCGGGGCCCACACCTTGCCCTATATCGACGTGAAGAACAACACTGGTCAGGTCGAACATGAGGCCTCGACCTCCAAGATCGGCGAGGAACAACTCCTGTACTGCCGCCAGCGCGGTATTCCGGAGGAAGAGGCTGTGTCGATGATTGTCAACGGATTCTGCCGAGAAGTATTCAAAATGCTGCCGATGGAATTCGCCGTCGAAGCCCAAAAATTATTGACCGTGAGCTTGGAAGGAAGTGTCGGCTAATGCTGAAAATTGAAGAACTGCACGCCAGTATCGATGACAAGGAAATCTTGCGAGGAGTGAATCTTGACGTAAAAGCAGGTGAGGTACACGCCATCATGGGGCCAAACGGGTCAGGTAAGAGCACCCTGGCCAGCGTGCTGATTGGCCGAGACGGCTACGACGTCTCGGGCAGAGTCGAGTACGAAGGCGAGGACCTGCTCGCCTTGTCGCCTGAGGAGCGGGCCGCAGCAGGTGTTTTTTTGGCCTTCCAGCACCCTGTCGAAATTCCCGGCGTCGGCAACATGTACTTCATGCGAACGGCCTTAAACTCCTTGCGCCGCCAGCGCGGGCAAGAGGAGCTGGACGCGGTGGATTATTTGTCCCTGGCCCAGGAACGCATGAAGCTCGTCGAGATGGATCAGTCGTTCATGAGTCGGTCCGTTAATGAAGGGTTTTCTGGCGGCGAGAAAAAGCGTAATGAGATTTTGCAGATGGCAATTCTCGAGCCCAAACTCGCCATTCTTGACGAAACCGACTCTGGCCTGGACATCGACGCGCTTCGGGTCGTCGCGAGCGGCGTGAATGCCTTGCGCACTGAGGGCCGGGCCATGCTGGTCATCACGCACCACCAGCGGCTGCTGGACCACATCGTTCCCGACTTTGTGCATGTCATGGCCGCAGGCCAAATCGTGCGGTCTGGTGACAAGGACCTCGCTCTCGAGCTCGAAGCCAATGGGTATGCGGGATTGACGCCCTCCTCGGAGCGTGCCGAGCGGGTCGGGGCGACCGGATGATCGCGGTAAAAGTTCCCGTGCTGGCTGCCGGGGGTGTGCTCGCAGACCTGACGCCAAAGCATGGCATTGGCAATCTGGACTGGCTAGAGCAGGCGCGCCTGCACGCCCTCGAATGGGTGGGTCAGCATGGCTTCCCGACCCGCAAAAACGAGGACTGGAAATATACTGAATTGGAACCAATTCTGGCGGTACCGTTCGAAGCGCCCCTCTCCGGGTCGGGCTCGCGGGTTACAGCCGACGTCATCAGCAGGGCGGCGGCCGATCTTGGAGGCCCTCGCCTCGTCTTCATTAATGGCCACTTCGCCGCTGAGTTCTCGCGACTGACCGGGGTGCCCTCGGGTGTTGCGGTGACGACCCTGGCTTCGGTTATGGCTGAAAATCCGGAACGCCTGGAACCGTTTTTCTCGGACACGCCGGGAGAGCACGCCGCCTTCGCCGCCTTCAACGACGTCTTAGCGGAGGACGGAGCGTTTATTCACCTCGCCCCCGGCGCGACCGTAGAAGATCCGATTCAGCTGGTGTTTTTTTCTGATACCCAGGGTGTCCCCTTGATGTCCAGTCCGCGGTCGGTGATTATTGCCGATTCTGACAGCCGCGCCACCATCATCGAGACTTACGCCGGCACCAACGGCGATGTCTACCTCACTAATGCCGTTACCCAGGTGGTGTTGGACGACAGCGCACAGATTGATCATTACAAGGTACAAAACGAGCCCCTCACAGCCTTCCATGTGGCGCTGTTGGACGTGCGAGAAGCGCGAAACAGCCGATTCTCTTCGCACTCGGTCATGCTCGGCTCCCGTATCGCTCGCCATGAAGTGCGGGTACTTCTGGAGGGCGTCGAGGCCGAAGTCAGCTTGGACGGCATCTACTTGCCGCGCGGTGAGCAAGTCCACGACAACACCATCTTTGTTGATCACGTTGCGACCCATTGCTCCAGCCACCAGTTGTATAAGGGTGTACTCGAGGGTCGTGGGCACGGCGTGTTCAACGGACAGATCATGGTGCGCCACGGTGCCGATGGCACCGATGCCAACCAGAAGAACCAGAACCTGATTCTCTCCGATCATGCCCAGGTCGATACTCGACCGAGGCTCGAAATTTACACCGACGACGTAAAGTGCACACACGGTGCCGCGGTCGGTCAACTGGACGACGAGGCGTTGCTCTACCTGCGCACGCGCGGAATATCGCAGGAGGCAGCCCGCGGCCTCCTCGTTTATGCCTTCGTTCAGGAGATGGTCGATCGGATCGAGTTGGAGCCACTCCGCGTGCAGCTGGAGACGCTTGTCTCCGACCGGTTCGAACCGGATAGCCATCGAGCCCCGCAATGAGCGCGAATCTGGCAACGGGCACGAACATATCGGGGCTCTACCAGGAGATGATCATTGAACACGCCCGCAGTCCGCGGAATCGTCGCCCTCTGAAGGGAGCACACCAGGGTGTCGAGGCAGTAAACCCACTATGTGGTGATCATCTGACGCTTTATGTGCAGAGTGATGGCACCGCCATTGCGGATATTGCTTTCGAAGGCGACGGATGTGCCATTTCGAAGGCGTCGGCCTCACTCATGACGTCGGCGGTCAAGGGACTCCGCACTGACGAGGCACTCGCCCTGTTCGCCCGAGTGCACACGATGCTCACTACCGCCCCTGTGAGCAACGGCCCCCCTGCAGATGTGGGCAAGCTCGCGGTGCTCTCGGGCGTCTGGGAGTATCCGGCACGGGTCAAATGTGCCACATTGTGCTGGCAGGCCCTGCATAGCGCTCTTACCGAAAGCGCCCCTCACAAGGGTGCCTCAACGGGGGGCGCGATGACACCAGTTGACCTCCAGAACGAAACGAGGTGACCCGCATGGACTCGGGCAGATACAACATATTTGAACTTCCGCGCAGCTGTCAGGCCACGGTGATTCCCGGTGGGCAGCTGATGCTCCTCGAAGAGGGGGAGCAGGTCGTCGTCACGCAAACTTTGGGGGGAAGCGCAACAGTCCAAACCTCGATAGGGTCCCTCGTGCGAATCAGCCCGGAGGATTCTGCAGCCTTCGGATTGGCGGCGCCGGTAGCCGACACCGTGCTTGGGGACGGGGTGCCTTTTGACATGGAGCAGGTCATGGGACGACTCAAGAACGTTTTTGACCCCGAAATTCCCATCAATGTTGTGGACTTGGGGCTGATCTACGGGTGTGAGGCGCTGCTTCTCGATGATGGGTCTTACCGAATCGACGTCAAAATGTCGATGACGGCACCGGGCTGCGGTATGGGGGACGTGCTCAAAAATGATGCCCAAGCCGAGGTCAAGTTGGTCGCCGGTGTCAGCGAAGCCGACGTTGAGCTGGTGTGGGACCCACCGTGGAGTCAGGATCGAATGTCGGACGCAGCGCGGCTGCAACTGGGAATGTTCTGACCCGACCGGCTGCAAGGATGGCGGCGTGGCCGGGGGTCTGACAGAGGCCCCGAGTGCCCATGCCGATCTGTAAGAGGACGAGCGTCGCGACGGGCGCCATGCCTGCTGGATGTTGTTGGTACCGGCCTCATTCAGGGCCAACGTGGGGTCCGCCTGCGTCCCCTGGTCTGTCTCGGTGTGGCAAAACTGTGGGGTGGGTGGCGCGCCCTCCGGGATATCGCGCATTTTGCGTCGGAGACCGGAGTTATCCTGGCGACACGCCAAAACCACTACATATGGGGAATGACAGGTTTGTCATTCCGGGTATATAGTGGTGGTCCGGCATCATTTGCCGGTCAACTAAGGAGGGCCCCCATGAACGAAGACACCGTCGGAGGCTACGCAGTGCCTGTAGATCCCATGGATCTGCTTCAGTGTGACAGCTGTCAGTAGCGATATGAATTTGTAAAAACCCCCGACCACCAGAGACGGTGGGCGGGGGTTTTTTATCGCCCACAGAATGAGGAGATATCGTGCGCGCAGCCTCTTTGAGGCGTCCGGGTCTCGCCTCGGAGGCGGAGGTTCTCGACCGAGTGCATCGGGTTTTAGGCCCGATCGAGATTGTGGAAGACGTCTCTGTTCGGCCGAAGGCATGCCGCATTGTGAGACTCGAGACTCGTTCCGGGGAACACAGTTTCGTGAAATGGTACGCCGAAGCGTCGGACTATCAGCGTGAGTGCGATGCCCTCACGCTCTACACCCCAGCCTTGGGCTCCGATGCGCCCCGCCTGATTGACGACGACGAAGCGTTGCAGATGGTGCTCATCAGTCATGTCCCGGGGGAAATTGCTACGACAAGCGACGCTCATTGGGATCCGCTCGTTCATTATCGGGCAGGGGCCCTGCTGCGTCGTCTTCATGAATCCTCGCCACCGGTCATCTCCGACCAGTTTGCCCGCCAGAGTGCGGGGCGCTTTGAGGCAGCCGCCGGGAAACTGGAAGGGAAGGTTCCTTCCAGCTCGCTCACCGAAGCACGGTTGGGAGTGCTGCAGGGTTTGGTGACATCTAACATGTGAACACCGGAAGGTGTTCCTGAAAGGATGTTGTCATGCGAGCATTCCCTGAAGAGTTCCGCCGTGACGTAGTAAAAGTTGCCCGGAATAGCAAAGAACCAAGAAACAAAATCGCTGCCGATTTCGGTGTTTCCCCGGCAACCTTGTCCAACTGGTTGCGCCAGGCAGACATCGAAGATGGTGGCTTGGACGGGGTCACGAGAGAACAAGCTGAAGACTTGCGGCAACTGCGTCGCCGCAACCGACTCCTCGAGCAAGAAAACGAAGTGCTCCGTCGCGCTGCAGCGTATTTGTCTCAAGCGAACCTGAAACTAGGTGGCTCCCCAAAATGATCTACCCGCTCGTCCGCGAGCTAGCCGAAGGCGGTATTCCCGTCACGGTGACGTGTCGGGTGTTGAACATGGCCAGGCAGGCGTATTACCGGTGGTTGGTCGACCCTGTGAGCGAGTCTCAGATGCTTCAAGCCCACAGGGCCAACGCCCTCGTTGATGCTCACGGGAGCGACCCCGAATATGGGTATCGGCTTTTGCGCGACGAGGCAGAAACTAACGGGTGGGTCATGTCACGCAGGACTGCGTGGAGGCTCGCATCAGCCTTGAACCTGGCTTCTGTGACGGTGAGGCGCCGGCGAGGTTCAGGCAAAACGCCAGGCCCCGCTGTTGCTGACGATCTTGTGCAACGTCAGTTCCAAGCGGCTGGCCCTAACCAGTTGTGGTTAACAGACATCACGGAGCATCCCACCAATGAGGGCAAACTTTACCTCTGCGCGGTGAAAGACGTTTTCGACAAACGCATTGTGGGATATTCGATAGCCGACCGGATGACCGCCCAGTTAGCTGTTGACGCGGTGACCCACGCAGTTGTCTGGAGAGGCGCCGTGAAAGGGTGTGTCGTCCATGCTGACCGTGGGTCCCAGTTTCGTTCTAAGGACTACCGACAAGCGTTGGGACGCTTCACACTGGTCCAATCTATGGGCCGGGTTGGCTCCGCCGCGGATAATGCGGCAATGGAATCGTTCTTCGCTTTGTTGCAAAAGAATGTGTTGAACCAGAGAACCTGGGCCACCCGTGAACAGTTGCGTTTAGCAATGGTGACGTGGATTGAGGCGACGTATCATCGTCGTCGACGCCAAGACGCGTTAGGCGGGTTGACACCGGTCGAATACGGGGCAATTATGTCCCATAAGCAAGGCCTCGCGGCCTAAACCAAAACTGTCACCAAAACGTGCACCAGTCCCTGTCGAGCTACCCAGCCCCCCGAAGACAAGAAAGGTAGCGCTCACCCCCGTGCAGCTCAAAGCTCTAGCCAGCGAATGTGAGCCTTACGGCGGGCTGATTATGTTTCTTGGGTTGACGGGCACCAGAATCAGCGAGGCACTGGTGCTCAAGGTCGCAGACATTGACTTGACCGAACGTTCGGTCACCATTGACAAAGCCTTCACTTTTGGCGAGGACTACAAACTCACTGAAGGCCCTACGAAGACGAATCAGGTGCGAAAAATTCCATTGCCCCTCATCTTGGTCGAGCAGTTGGAACAACATGTCGACGGGCGTGCGGAGGAAGAATATCTTTTCAAGGGAGCTGGCGGTGGTTCCTTAAATTATGGATGGTTCAGGAAGCGTTACTTTGGGCCTGCAGTCAAAAAACTCGGTCTATCAAACGTCACCATCCACTCATTGCGCCACTCCTTCGCATCCATTCTCATTCAAAATCGGGCCGCGATTTCCAACGTGAGCGCTATGCTGGGCCACTCTTCAACTCAACTTACGCTCAAGACTTATACTCACACCTACGCTGACGGGCTAAGGGGTGACATCTCAAAGATGGATGAGATTTTCGGATTTCAAGCGGGGCAAGAGCGGGGCAGAGAACCCGCCCGGGCCGTCTAAGAGAATCCAGAGGTGGAGAATGGTTCAAAATGCCTGTATTACCAGGGGTTTTCTAGTAGGGCGGACGGGACTTGAACCCGTGACCGACGGATTATGAGTCCGCTGCTCTAACCAGCTGAGCTACCACCCCAAGCGTGAACCCTCTCGGATTACGACCTGACCAGGTTACCAGCCAAGCAAGGGTGTTTCGAGGGAGGATTCCGCCTGAGGTAATGATTCTGTCGGTTACAAATTGGTCGAGAGAAAAAGGAAAGCGAAGAAGATCGCCATATGAAGACCGCCCTGGAAGAGTGTGACCCGGTTCGAGGCCACCGTCACCGTGCTGACCACGAGGGTAAGCAAAAAGAGCACAATATCGACATCTCGCAGACCAAACTCCAGGGTGATGTCCAACACCAAGGACACCACAACGAGAGCGGGTATGGTCAACCCAATGCTGGCAAGCGCTGAGCCATAGCCAATGTTGAAGCCAGCCTGAAGATGTCCCCGCCGAGCCAAGCGAAACGCTGCCGCCCCCTCAGGGAGCAGGACGACCAGGGCAATCACCACAGCAACAAAGGTGAGCGGCAACCCCGCTCCCGTGACGACGCCTTCAATAGAGGGCGAGAGCACCTGGGCCAAGCCAATAATGACGGCCAGGGTGACCAGTAAGAAGATGATGCTTTGGGCAAATTTGGCCTGGGTGGGCACCACTCGAAGCGATTCGGTCGGGGGGCTTGTCTGATCTTCGAAATGCTCTCGGTTTCGCACCGTGAGGATGTAAAGAAAAAGTCCATAAACACTCAGAGAAGCAAAGCCCACAAAAAGCAGCTGCGGCGTCGTGACGGTGGGTCCCACGGAGCCACCGGTAAAGGTCGGCACCACAAGACTGAGGGTGGCAATGGTGGCGATCGCACCCAATGCAGCACCGCTACCCTCACTGTTGAACGAAGAGGTCGATGACCGCAGGGTCGCAGCAATCACCGAGAGCCCGATGATGCCGTTGGTGGTAATCATCACAGCCGCGAAGACCGTGTCTCTGCCTAAGCCCGCGGCAGCTTCAGGCGATTGGACCATAATCGAGACGATGAGGGTCACCTCAATAATGGTGACGGCAACCGCCAAAATAATGGCACCCGACACTCTCCCCACAAAAGCGGCAATCACTTCGACGTGATACACCGCGGAGACCACGCCCCCGAACAGCACCAGACTCAAGAGGATGACCCCGCCGATGCCCGGCGGATTCGCCCAAAATACGACCAGCAGGATGCTCGCGAAAACAGGCCCAGCCGAGTGAACCACCGGGGCCAAGCGGGAAAAGGTCATAATGCCGATGCTACCGAGGTGCTGGTGGACGTTGGGCGGGAACAGCTCTTCGTCCGATGAAGTGATGTTTTCGCCCATCGCTATCGGTCCGAGAAGAAAACCGAGGGAGTCAGGCCCTCTCACCGTTTTAGCCGCACATGCCGCCCGAGATTAGCTTGGTGCGCCACCGTCAGGTGACAGGTTGATAACAGTCGCGTGTCAGCGGGCCGAAACACCTCAACTGGGGTGTTTCTCCCGGTAGTGTGGGCTGCTGTCCTACGGAAAACCTGCGCAACAACCCTTGCGTGACTGGTATCTGAACCAGTAAAGAAACAACCTGCTTATCGCTGCCCATCGAAGCGCTGCGGAGCATCCTGCACTCGGCGTGCACCCGCGCGCCGATCTGCCTCACCCTGCCAGCCAATAAAGAAGAGAGCCCCGCCGTGAAAGTAGGTCGTCACGCTGCTCGACGGCCACGGCTGCACCCGTTCGCCAGTGTCTTTCTTTTCTTCGTGTGGTGGCTTGCCGCCACGGTTGTGATCGGAAACGTGTGGGTCTTGGCAAACTTTGGGCCCCTGGAACTACCCCAATTTGTTTACCATCTCGTCAACATCGCCGAAGTCATCAAACCTTTGAGTACAGGCTTCGTCATATTCTCTGGCCTTGCCACCGTGGGCGGCCCGATTGCCATCGGCCTGATGGGGGTGTGGGTCACCAGGAGATTAGTGGTGGGAGCGAAGCAGATTTTTCCCACACACGTGAAGTCCAGGCGCGAGGCCCGACAGGGGCTTGCCCGTTTCGCTGCTATCTCGCCGGGGTTGTCTTTTGGGTTAGTGGTTCCGGCCTTGGTGTTGGGTGTCGCCTCGCCTGCCTTCGCGACAAATGTCGGAATGGTGTCCTTTGTTCAAAACTCTGTGCCCTCACACTTCATCGAGTCCTTCTATGAGTTCCCCGAGGACATCCAGGCGCCGAACGAGCCGCTCAACGTGGTCATGATTTATGTCGAATCGCTGGAAAACACCTACCGCAACCCCGAACTGTGGGGCGAGAACCTCATGGATTCCCTCGACGCTGCCACCAGCGACTGGGTCACCTTCGAGAATTTTGAAGAAGTTCGCGGCACCGGTTGGACCATTGCTGGCTTAGTGGCGAGCCAATGCGGGGTCTTACTGAAGGAAGAAAACCAGTTCGACCTTCGCCAGCAACTAGGACTGAAAAGCATCAACCGCATCGGCGAGCAGGTGGATTCTTTCATGCCCGGTATCACCTGCCTCGGTGACATCTTGTCTGATGCCGGTTATAGCAACCACTTTCTGGGGGGTGCTGACCCAGAGTTCGCAGGAAAGGGCAAGTTTTTCCAGGAACACGGCTATGAATCTGTGAAAGGGCGGCCCTACTGGGAAGCGGTGGGGGAAACAGAGTTCACCAAGTGGGGCTTACACGACGATGACCTCTTGCGGCATGCCAAAACGGAGCTCGATCAACTCCATGCGGCAGAAAAGCCCTTCAACCTCACCGTCCTCACCGTCGACACCCACCGACCAGAGGGGCACCTCAGCGCCACCTGCGAACGCAAGGGCGCAGAAGACCTGCCGGGAATTGTTGCCTGCACCTCAGACTTGCTCGCCGAGTTCCTCGGTTATATGGAGCGAAAAGGGTATTTGGAGGACACTGTCGTGGTGGTCACCGGTGACCACCTCTCGATGCCCAACGTGGTCCAAGACACGATGGACCTAGAACCCCACCGCACAATTTATAACCGGTTTTGGTCCCCGCGAGGCCTCGAGGCAAATCGTCCTGATTTTTACCACTTCAGCATGTTGCCCACGGTGTTGGACATGATGGGTTTTCGCTACCCGGGCGCCGAATTGGCGCTGGGCGTTTCCGGCGTAGGGGCGAGGGACCTGGGAAAGTACAGCATTTATGACGTGGAAAACCTCGATGAGCAACTGCGCCGCCCGTCAGAGCTCTATGACGTCTTTTGGGACACCAAAGAGACAAAGGGTAGCTAGCGCCCCAAACACCCCGGTCTCTGCCTCTCCTTGTCCCAGCACAAGCAGAAAATGAATCTCGTGTCAGCCAGGATTCTCTAAGCGGTCTCTGTTAGCTTTGGGCAATCAAGCACAAGGTTTCCTTGTGCTCATCGGCTGAGAAGTCAGGGTTGGGAAAACCACGATGTCGACAGCCACACTCTCGTCCGCTTTGCCCAGGCCCCACGCTTATACGTCTGAGTTCTCGGAGCTCCTTGGCCGAATTAAAGACGGCAAACTTCTCGATCGCACGGTGGGCTACTACATCACCTTGATGGTGGTACTCGGCATTGCGCTTCTGGGCACTTTCACCGGCATGTTTTTCATCGGTGACTCATGGGCCCAATTGGCCTTAGCGCCGGTCGTGGCGATCATCATGACCCAGTTTTCTTTCGTCACCCACGAAGCAGCGCACCGGCAAGTCTTTGCTTCGGGTCGCAAGAACGACATGGCTGCGCGCATTCTTGCCAACGGAGTTGTCGGCATCAGTTATTCGTGGTGGATGGGCAAACACACCAAGCACCACGCCAATCCCAACACCATCGGCAAAGACCCCGACGTCAAGAGTGACGTCATCATCTTCCAAGCAGACAAAGCCAAGGAAACCACAGGAATTGCTCGCGCCTTTGTGAAACGTCAAGGGTGGCTGTTCTTCCCCATTTTGACGCTGGAGGGTTTGAACCTTCACGTGCAGGCATTTAGGAAAGTCTTTAGTCGGGACCCCATCAAAAACCGCGGGTCAGAAATCACCCTGCTCTTGGTGAGAAATTTTGGCTACCCCGTCATTCTTTTGCTGCTGATGCCCCTTCCTATCGCCGCTGTCTTCTTGGTCATCCACATGGCCCTTTTTGGGGTATACATGGGCGCATCTTTTGCTCCAAATCACAAGGGGATGCCTCAAATTCAACCCGGGGTGAAAGTTGACTTCCTTCGTCGCCAAGTGCTCACCAGCCGGAACATCCGCGGCGGTTGGTTTATGGATCACTTTATGGGGGGTTTGAACTACCAGGTAGAGCACCACCTGTTCCCCAGCATGGCCCGGCCTAAGTTGTACCGCGCAGCAAAGCTGGTTCGCGAATTTTGCGCAGAGAAAAAGATCTCCTACACCGAGGCAGGTCTTTTCGAGTCTTACGGGATCGTCGTGAGATATCTCAACGAGGTCGGCCTGGCCGCAAGAGACCCTTTCGACTGCCCCGCCATCGCTACTATCGGACGCTAGACGGTCCCGCCTTCACCACCTTGCCACCGGCAACAACGGTGAAGAGGTTGTGGTCGGGAGAAACCGTCTTGCGTCAACTCAGGGTTGTGTGATCCCTTGGGGTAACACTCACCACCGCCTGCCGAAAGGACTCCCCGAGAACATCCGGGCAAATCCGAGCAACGAGCGCTGTCCGGGCTGAGCACCACGCTGGATGCTCGACCGAACCTTCCCTAGAGAAGGTTCGGGATCTTTTGTTCTTCCTTGAGGTTCGCCCTGCGGAACCCAAAGGTCACGAAGGTGGACACAATCACAATGAAGAGCGAATAGAGCGCTGGGACCAGCAAAATCTCATCGATTCTGGGGTTGCCTCGGAAGGTGACCAAAATGATGGCGAGAGCCAGCGGTCCATTTTGGATACCGGTCTCCAATGCCACTGTCCTGGCGTTCATCGGGTGGAGCCTCAGAGCCTTCGCGAAGAGATAGGCAATGGTGATTCCCACAAGCCCCAAGCCGATGGCGACCAGGTAAGTCTGCCAGGCAGTGTTGCTCAAGAGCTCCCAGTTGCGGGGAACCCAGGTCGCCAAGAGGAACACAATGAAAAACAGTCCGAAGAATCCGCCCATCAGCTCCAAGATTGCTCCGACGTTCGCGCTGTAGCGGCGGATCAACATGCCACACACCACGGGAATGAGCAAAATCACAAGGGTTAGGACGATATTTCTTGTGGGTATTTCGACGTCTGAGCCCGCGGGGAAGAGCGCGCGACCATAAATCCAGATCACCAGAGGTGTCATCACAATCGCCCACAGCGTTGAGTTCGCGGTCATGATCACACTGAGCGCAAGGTTTCCCTTGGAAAAGTAGGTGAAGATGTTCGAGGTTGTTCCCGCGGGAACGCTTCCCATAAGGAGGGCGCCAAGCGCTATCAAAGCGACCTCATCGACCGGGAAGAAGGGGAAAAGCAGAGTGACGACCAAAAGATAGGCAATCAGCGGCATGAAGCCGAATTGGGTCACCCAACCAATGATGAGTCCCCAGGGCCGGCGAAGCGCAGACCTGAAGTCCCGCGGGGTGAGCCCTGCCCCCAGGCCGAACATAATCACAAAGACCAAGCCCGCCAGCAGCGCTTCTTCAAAGGGCGTGACAACAGTGGGTTCGGAAACCGCCTCTGCTGCAAGAATCACAGTCTCAATCATGCTGTGCCACCTTTCTGGTCAGCGCTGGAAGACAGGAGAGAATCTCGAAGCTCCCTGCGCAATATCTTGCCAATCGGGCTCTTGGGAAGCTCGTCGACAAAAGTAATCGTCGCCGGCACTTTGTAGGCGGCAAGGCTTTGCCTCGCGTGGGCAAGGAGGTCTTCCTTCGACGGAGGTGGAACAGTGGCGACGACAAACGCGCTGACGCTCTCCCCTGTCTTGTCGTTGGGAACTCCAATAACGCCCACTTCAACAACCCCTGGGGCACTGGCAATCTGTTCCTCGACCTCGTTGGGGTACACATTGAAACCACTCACCAGAATCATGTCTTTCTTGCGATCCACAATGGTGAAGTAGCCATCCGAGTCCATCGTGGCGATGTCCCCGGTGTGGAGCCACCCATCACGAAGCGAGTCTGCCGTTTCTTCTGGTCGTTGCCAATATCCCTGCATGATTTGCGGGCCCTTAGCAACAAGCTCGCCGGCTTCCCCTGGTTTCACCGGTGCGCCTTTTTCATCCACGCAATCCATGTCAGTGGAGGGAACCGGAATTCCAATAGAGCCGTCTTTGCCGAGGCCTCCCAGCGGGTTGAAAGTCAACACGGGAGAGGATTCGGTCAATCCGTAGCCCTCGACGATCGGGGTCCCCGTCACCTCGCGCCACCGTGTAGCGACAGACCCGTGCAGGGCCATGCCTCCCGCAGCCGAAGCCACCAGGTGCTTCGGAGGGCTTTCAATAAACCACCGCTCGTTCAGTAGAGCGTTGAATAGTGTGTTTACACCGGTGATCCAGGTGACCTTGTAATTCTCCAGCACCCGTTTCAAGTTGCTCGGTGGGCGGGGGGTGGGGACCAAAATATTGCGCGCCCCCGACTGGTAGTACCCCAGCAAATTCACGGTAAAAGCGAAGATGTGGTAAGGAGGAAGAGCCGTAACCACAATCTCTTTGCCCGGACGGATATAGATTCCGTTCATGGAAATCATCTGCAGGGTATTCCACACCAAATTGCCGTGAGAAAGCATTGCACCCTTGGAAACACCGGTGGTGCCACCGGTGTACTGAAGCGCCGCAAGGCTATCGGGGCCCAAACCGTCGAGGTATTTCGCCTGCAAGGCTGAATTCTTGGCTGCTTTGCCCTGGGCCATGACCTCGGTAAAGCTCGTGTGCTCCACGGTGATGGCCGGCAGAGAACGTGTCCACACTTTTTGAACCATCCGGATGACGCCGCGAATAACAGGGGGGAAATATTCAGAAATCCGAACCGTGACCACGGTCGAAATGTCTGTCTGCGCAACAACCTCGGGCAAACGATCGGCAAACATATCGATCACGACCAAAACAGTGGCACCGGAGTCAGAAAGCTGGTGAATCATTTCCTTTGGTGTGTAGAGAGGGTTCGTGTTTACCAGCACGCACCCTGCCTTAAAGACGCCAAATGACACCACGGGGTAGGCCAAGCAGTTGGGCATTTGGACCGCCACCCGATCGCCCGCTTTCACCCCCACCACTTCGCGCAGGTAGGCGGCAAAATCATCCGAGAGGTCATCTACCTGGCGGTAGGTGAGGGAACCATTCATGCCATTGGGCATGCACTGCGTGAACGCCTTCGTGTCGGCATAGGTCTCGCTCGCAGAGCGAACCAGCTCGGGAACAGTTCTAAGAAGGCGGAGTCGCCAGTTCGTGATCCACACCTTCGGGATAGTGGGCAAGCCATGGGCGATTAGTCATGTGGGCTCTTTCGCTTGGTCCGCTGACTTCGTTATCAACGACAGTGCTGTTGGGAATCAGTAACCGTTTAACCTGATGGAACTATCAGCTATTTCACAGAAAAGGAAAAACCCTGCCGTCACGCTTGGGTAACAATCGACTCATTAGCTCCTGTGCGTGGGTGGTGGGTAGTAACTTTGGGGGTTGCACGCTTTTGTGCAAAACTCAAAAATTACCTAAAAGGGGAAATTGATGAAAAAAACTGTAGCTATCATGGCGGCTCTTGCTGCCGTGACACTCGTTGTGAGTGGCTGCGCAGCTGCTGAAGAGGACACCACCTCGACGGAGACTGCCGCCACTGAAACCGCAACCATGGAAACCGCATCGTCTGTTCTTGACTCTGTCAAGGAAGCTGGCGTTGTGAAGTGTGGAACCCGTGACGCTCTGCCCGGCTTTGCCGTGTTGCAGGAAGACGGCACACACGTCGGATTCGACTCTGACTTCTGTCGCGCCATCGCAGCCGCTGTGCTCGGTGACGCTGACGCAGTAGAAATGGTCGACCTCGAGACCGCTGATCGCTTCACCGCTCTTCAGAGTGGCGCTGTAGACGTTCTCGTGCGGAACACCACCTGGACTGCATCACGCGATGGCGGCGAAGCAGCAACCTTCTTGCACCCGAACTTCTATGACGGTCAAGGCATGATGGTGTCCTCCGACAGCGGCTATGCCAATGTCTCTGACATGAACGGCGCAGTCGTTTGTGTTGCCAAGGGCACCACGACCGAAGGTAACGCCGCGCTTGAGTCCTCCCGTTTGGGTCTGGACTGGGAAGTTCGTTCCTTCGACGAGACCGACCTCATCCTGGAAGCCTTCTTGGCTGGACAGTGTGATGGCTGGTCTTCTGATGTCAGCCAGCTGACAGGTCTGCGCTCGGCATACCCCAGCGGAGCAGATGCTCTGTTGATTCTCCCCGAGGTCTTCTCCAAGGAGCCCCTCGCACCTGCAGTCCTGGATGGCGACACCCAGTGGGCACAGATCGTCAACTGGACAATCTTGGCCACCATTCAGGCTGAAGAGTTCGGAATCACCAGCGCCAACGTTGACACCTTCGCTTCCAGCGAAGACGTCAGCATCCAGCGCTTCCTTGGTTTGGAGATCGCTTCTGACGAAGGTTCCGCCGTGTTGGATCCAGGTCTTGGCCTGCCCGCCGACTTCGCTTACCAAGTGGTCAAGCAGGTTGGTAACTACGGTGAGATCTTCGCAGCGCACCTCACTCCCCTAGGCCTCGAGCGCGGTGTTAACTCGCTCTGGACCGATGGTGGTTTGATGTACGCTCCTCCTTACCGGTAATAATCAAGTAACACAGGTGTTACGAGCTTGGGAGGGAAACTTTTAATGAGTTCCCTCCCAAGCGCACCCCCTAAGCCGCCGCTCTGGCGCGATACCCGGGTCCTCCGATGGGCCTTCCAAATTCTTGTCCTTGCCATCGTGGCGGGGGTCATCTACTGGCTATACAGCAACTACCAGACCAATATTGCGAAAAGCAGTATCCCCACGGACCTTCGGTTCCTAGACAATCCCACCAGTTTCACGATTCCTGGAAACGACCTCAACCAAAGCCAGCCCGTCCGGGATGCTTTTGTTCAGGGCTTCTACAACACTCTTCGGGTCGCGATTGTCGGCATCCTCCTTACGACCATTCTGGGCACCCTGGTAGGAATTGCCCGCCTGTCTAAAAACTTCATGGTTCGACTGGTGGCGACCTCCTATGTCGAACTCATTCGCAACATTCCGTTACTTCTCCTTCTTACCTTTATGAACCTGGCGGTGGTGTTGCAAACATTCCCGCGCATCGAGGACGCCTGGCTGCCGCTGGATCTCTTCGTCGTCTCTAACCGCGGGATTGCGATCCCCTGGTTTGAAGGATCCGGCGCCATTCTCCTAGCGATACTGGCCACTGCTCTCGTGGTCACCTGGCTTGTGGTGAAGATTCGCGGCCGCGTATCTGATTCCACCGGAAAACCAGCGCGATCCCTGGTCTGGGGCGGGCCCACCTTCATCGTGCTGATGATTGGTGGCTGGGTCCTGCTCGGTTACGACTGGGTCCTGCCTTTTGTGGACGACCGAGCCACCAGTGGAGGGCTCCGGTTAGATCCCTCGTTCTTCGCGTTGCTGGTCACCCTCGTGGTGTACACCAGCGCCCACGTCGCCGAAATCGTTCGGGGATCGATACAGGCCGTAGCAAAGGGTCAAGGCGAAGCTGCCGATGCCATCGCCCTCTCTGGTGGGCAAAAAATGCGCCTCGTTATTTTGCCCCAGGCCTTCCGCATCGCGATGCCAGCGTTGGGAAACCAGTATCTCAACCTGATCAAGAACTCCTCCCTGGGGGCCACGATTAGCTACTTTGAGCTGACCCAGATTGCTCAGATCACCGTGGGTAATGGGTCCCCCGCAGTTCCCGCCTTCACGCTCACCCTGTTGGTCTACTTGATGATCTCCCTGGTCACCAGCGTCATCGTAAATATCGCCAATCGCCGATTAGCGCTGGTGGAGCGATGATGACCTGGATGAGGCGCAACCTCTTTAGAACAGTTGGAGACTCGCTCCTCACGATTGTTTTTGGCGCTCTAGCGCTTTATGTCCTCTGGGGACTAGCTCAGTTTGTCTTTGTGACGGGACGCTGGGAAATCATCCAAGTAAACCTGAAAATTTTGCTGGTGGGTCGCTTCCCGGAAGAGCTTTTATGGTTGGTGACCGGCTCCGTGATGGCCTTGGCCTTTTGGATAGCTGCGGCAGCCACCTCTTCGCTCACCACAAAAGAAACCCGCCCGAGCTTGGGGATCCGAATCTGGCACGCCGTGCAGCGATTTGGGCTGCTCGCGGCAACAGGCTTGCTCCTGATTGCGTTAGCCGGCGATGTTGCATCGGTCATCATCGGCGGCTTGATTCTCACCAGCATCGTGATGGGGCAACTGGTGGGGCTCTTGCGGCGGAAGATTGCTGCGCTCCGGACTATCTCTTCCTGGATTTGGCATCTTTTACTCGCAGCCGCCCCGTTGGCGATGATTTCAGCGACCCTGTTACAAGCCAGTGTGGACCTGTGGGAAGGGTTCCTCATCAACTTCTACATCGCCATCATCAGTATTGTGCTGAGCTTCCCCTTAGGGGTTCTTTTAGCGCTGGGGCGAAGATCAGCTCTCCCCATCGTGCGGTTGATTTCGACCAGCTACATCGAGCTGATCCGTGGCGCACCGCTATTTGTGCTGTTGTTGCTCGCTGGCGTGGCACTGGAATTCTTTGTCCCGAGCACTCTCGCTCCGGACAAGATTTTCCGTGCCGTCACCGTCTTCACGCTCTTCACCGCTGCCTACATCGCCGAGATTGTGCGCGGGGGTCTGCAATCAATCCCCCGGGGCCAAACCGAGGCCGGCAAAGCGCTGGGCTTGAGCACGACCAAGATCACCTCGTTGGTGACCCTCCCCCAAGCTTTGCGCAACGTTATTCCTGCCCAAATCGGGCAGTTCATTAGTTTGTTCAAGGACACCACGCTCGCCGGAGTGGCCTTGAACGTGTTGGATCTCTTGAATGTGGGAACAGCAATTACCAAACAGGAGGACTACCTGGGTCAAGGACTTATCTATGAAGCTTTGGCCTTTGTGGCACTGCTGTTCTGGGTGGGATCCTATGTGATGAGCAGGGAAAGCCAAAGAATCGAAAAACGGCTGGGAGTGGGTCAACGATGAGTAAAGATGTTTTCACCGACGCGACAAAAATGTCCGGGGATCGCACCGATGATGATGCCATTGTCGTCATGGATAACGTCTACAAGCGGTTCAAGGACTTTGAGGCGCTGAAGGGTGTGAATTTCAAGGTCGGCAAGCAAGAAGTCGTCGTCGTGATCGGACCCTCCGGTTCGGGCAAATCCACCCTGATTCGGTGCATCAACCGGCTCGAGGAGCACGACGATGGCCGCATCATCGTCGATGGCACCGAACTGACCACCGATATCCGCAACATCCAAGAAATCCGCCGGGAAACCGGGATGGTGTTTCAGAATTTTAACCTTTTCCCCCACCTTTCCATCATGACCAACGTCGCGATGGGACCCCGCCAAGTTCGCCGTATGCCCAAAAAAGAGGCGGAAGCGCTCGCGCTCGAGCTCTTGACCAGGGTAAAAATACCCGAGCAGGCCGATAAGTACCCCGCTCAACTCTCGGGCGGACAGCAACAGCGCGTTGCGATTGCTCGGGCGCTGGCCATGAAACCCAAAGTCATGCTCTTTGACGAGCCCACCTCGGCACTGGACCCCGAAATGATCAATGAAGTCCTCGATGTCATCAAGGAGCTTGCGAAAGAGGGCATGACCATGGTCGTGGTGACCCACGAGATGGGGTTTGCCCGAGAAGTTGCCGACCGGGTTGTGTTCATGGCTGATGGCGAAATCGTCGAAGTGGGAACTCCCGTTGAGATTTTCGATCACCCTAAGGAAGAGCGCACCAAGAAGTTCCTGTCCCAGATTCTTTAGTCGCCGCGGTGGCATGACCCATCGCCCCGCCCTAGACTTGGCAATCAACACAGGCAAGGCGGCTTTTTTCATGGATATATGGGTCCCCATCGGACTTTCTGCCCTCACCACTCTCAGTATCGCTCTCGCAGTGCTCTTTGGGGCGTGGCTTTTTGTCAAAATCGTGGGTCGAAGGGTTGACTGGCTTCAGCCCGGTTACCAGGCCGTCCGGCCCCGCCTACGATTCTTCATTCTCACCATTGCCCTGCACTTTAGTTTCCAGGTCGTAGACCTTTCCGGAGAGCCCTGGTGGCTCATCACCAGCCCAATTTTCCTGGTGGTTCTCATTCTTTCCGGCGGATTTCTCATCCAAGCGGCGGTCAATTTCACGGTGAGTCAACTCATTGAGAAATTTGAAGCGGAAGACCAGAGTGATGCGGAAACCAGGCGACTTGCCACACAGTTTCGCCTCGTCAGGCGCCTAGCAAACGCCATCATTGGCATTCTCGCGGTCGGGTTCGCTCTCTTCGTCTTCCCCCAGGTTCAAGCCCTGGGAGCCGGTGTGTTGGCATCTGCAGGGGTTTTGAGCGTCGTGGGAGCCCTCGCCGCCCAAGCCGTACTGGGAAACCTGTTTGCGGGCATCCAATTGGCCTTCAGCAACGCTATTCGAGTGGGCGACGTCGTGGTGGTGGAGGGCGAATGGGGGACGATCGGAGAAATCACCCTTTCTTACGTGGTCGTCCACATTTGGGATGAAAGACGACTGATTGTTCCCTCGACCCACTTCACGAGCAATTCCTTTGAGACCTGGACCAGAAAGTCCTCCAAGGTCATGGGTACCGTCTATATGGACCTTGACTGGCGCGTGCCCCTGGACAAGGTGAGAAAAGAGTTTCAGTCCTTCCTGCAGAAAAACCCCCTCTTTGACGGACGAGTCTCAAGCCTCCTCGTCACGGATGCGGTCGGTGGATATGTTCAGGTCCGGTTCCTCATTTCCGCTAGTGACTCTTCGCGGCAGTGGGATTTGCGCTGCGAGGTGAGAGAACACATGGTGACCTGGATTCAAAAGAATCACCCAAGCGCTCTCCCCGTGACTCGCATCAGTCTGGATGACGCAGCATCCTCCCCCGCAGCTAAGAAATGACCGTTCGCGCCATCCGGATCACCGGAGACCCCGTCCTTCACGCCCCTGCACGCCTCGTGACCGACTTCGGTGGCAATCTCGCGAATTTAGTAACGGACCTCGTCGAAACGATGCACGAAGCCCCAGGGGTGGGGTTGGCCGCACCCCAAATTGGCGTGTCCCAGCAAGTATTCGTTTGGGAATGGGAAGACGACGCAGG
>Ga0222655_1000212_pt1 | contig 30151 bp, 32 predicted proteins | sample AntAcemetagen423_FD_179857 | JGI IMG/M metagenome (GOLD analysis project Ga0222655, IMG submission 179857) | Saline water microbial communities from Ace Lake, Antarctica - #423 | ecosystem: Environmental > Aquatic > Non-marine Saline and Alkaline > Saline | place: Antarctica: Ace Lake... | reverse complement strand
CTGGAATGTTAACGTCTGCGCCTGCCGCCAATGTGATGTCAGCGGATGCTGTGATTGTTGTGTTTGCCGCATTTTGAACTAGTACGTTTCCACCGTCTGCCGCCACAGTGAATGCACCGTCTGCGCCTGTGTCTGACACAGTGGCAGATGTGTTATTGACTGATATTGCAGTGCTGGACAGTGCTGATAGTCTTGTGTCAAGATATCCTTTCACTACCACATCACCATCTGCTGACGGTGTAGCTGTTGATATACCTGTTATTTTGTTGTTGGATGCGTCGATAACGACGTCACCCACGGATATACCGTTGTGTACTCTAAAGTTTCTTGTTGTCATGGTTCCTATATCTCCCTCATGAGTTGATGTTTTATTATTATTTGTAAAGAAAAACCCCTTACAGTGTTATTTACCGTAAGGGGTTTATTTTAAAGTGTTGAGTTATTATACAGATGTCAATGAGTACTGCACTTTAGCAGTCTGTGCACCACCTGATGATACAGCCTGTAACAACACAGAATTACTTGATAGTGTTGCTGTGTATGTGGATAGATCTGCACCCGAGGACGATGTTTGACCGTATACTGTCACGTATGCAGTTGTACCATCGTGTACAATCAATGCTTTTGCAACTTCATACTCTGTGTTGGCAGAATCTGTGGTTGTAATCAACGCTTCCATTGATCTGTATGTGTTTTTATTGAAACTAGCAATGGTTGTTGCCGATGATGTGAAGGCCGTCGCCGCAGTTTCAGTTCTAAGTATTCCACCTGATCCGGCCGCTGAGTTGTCAAATCCAACGATACCAAATATTCTAGCCGCCGCATGCGGTGCAGAAGTGAATGTTATGTTAGTTCCAGAGATTGAGTAGTTTTCTGCAGGTTCTTGATACACGTTATCAATGAATACCATCACGTTCGCGGCTGAAGCCGGAGTTGATGAGAAGAACCCTGCAAACGTTGCTGATGATCCATCACCTGTGGCTGATACTTTAGAAATGATTGGTGTGTCGCCTGCCATTTGGAATTCCACGTATGTAGATCCATCTTGACAACCTTCGTACTGACCATTTTCTGAGTTGAAACGAATGATACCTGCCGCTCCTGTGGGTCTTTGTGAGTCATTACCAACAGGCAATCTAAGAGCGTCTGTTGATGAACCTGCGTCTACCACATAAGCTGGAGTTGCAGTATGGATACCAATTCTATCATTGCCTGCATCACCAAATAACAAGTTGGCATTGCCGTTACCTTCAAATCTGAAGTCAACATCTGCTGAACTCTCGTTGAAGATGAATCCTGCACCGTCAACTTCGAAAGCAGTTGTGATCTTAACTGCACCTGTTGAGTCAGCAACCGTTATGGCCGCTGTTCCGTCATTGGCCTTGATGTTTGTAACCTGTGCATTCGTCGCCACTGCTGTTGTAGCCGTAGCTGTTGTGAATGTACCTGCCGCCGCTGAGTTGGCACCTATGATAGCACCGTCAATGGCACCTCCGTTGATGTCTGCTGTGTCTGTGGTGAACGTTTTACCTGTTGCGACAGTGAAGTCCTGAGCAGATGTGATTACTTCTGCTGTGTTTCTACTGTCAAATGTTAGGTATACGTTAGCACCTTCTTTGACTGTTAATGCTGTAGCTGAGTTGTCTGATACAGCAATGTTGATGTCTGTGCCATCTGCACTGATCGAGTCAAGAGCAATGTTGCCCACGTTGGTGATGTTGTTATCACCGACACTTAAAGCACCTGACAGTGTGATAATACCTGTTGAGTCTGCAATAGTTGCCGCTGTAGTTCCGTCTGCCGCTGATAGTTGAGGAGTTTGTAGATCTGTAACTGTTGTGACACCTGCGTGTAAAGCCGCATATGAATCGATAGTAACGTTACCTGCTGTGGATCCAGCTTCTCCTGCTGAGACTGCCATAGCAAACTCATCTAGTGATTCGTCCCAGATCATCGATACGTTGTCTAGTGAACCCCGATTGATTAATAAACCTTGGTCAAGCACGTTGGCATCTCCACCGGAGTTGTTTTTTGCCAAAACAATAAGTGGATCTTCAATAGTTAAATTTACTGTATCAATACTCGTTGTAGTACCATTAACTGTTAAGTTACCGCCTACTGTAAGTGCTCCTGTTGTTGCAACAGCACCTGATGAGTCAGCAATCGTGATTGCCGCTGTTCCATCGTTGGCTTTGACGTTGGTTGCTTGTACGCTAACTGCTGTTGCAGTTGTGAATGTACCTGCCGCCGCTGAGTTGGCACCTATGATAGCACCGTCAATGGCACCACCGTTGATGTCCACAGTGTCTGATTCAAATGTAACTCCAGTTGAAACCACAGTTTTCTTGTCAATGGTGATCTGTTCTGAACTGTCAGTTGTAACGAAAGTCATGTAAGCGTTAGATCCTTCTTTGATCTCCAATGCCGCCGCTCTGTTGTCTGTTAGTGCTAGGTCAAAATCATTGTCATCCGCTTGAACTGAATCAACACTGATTGCTCCAACGTTCAGTGCCGCTAAGTCACCCAGGTCAAGTCCATCTGTTACTGATAGTCTCTTGATGACAGTCGAACCAGTACCGTTTGGGGTGATATTGATGTCGCCGTTCGTGGTCAATGAGCTGATGGTCATGTCAGCTATTTTTAAGTTGTTTATTTCAAAAGAACCGTTGTCCCTGATGTGAGCCACATCTCCGTATGTTTCTGTGAAGAAATGGATTTCATTTTGATCTGATGCTCTCTCAACATCAATACCTGTGTTGCCGTCTGTGTCAGACAGAGTTGATCCACCGGTCATGGCAACCCATGCACCGTTGTATCCTTCAATTTGTCCTGTGGTTGAGTTGTGTCGTATCATTCCCACAGCACCGGTCGGTCTTGCCGCTGTGTTACCTGTTGGTACTCTGATAGCATCTGAACCTGCCACGTGTAATGATACACTTGGGGATGCAGTGCCTACACCCACTCTTGAATTTGTTACATCTAATACTAGTAATGTTGTTTCGAATGCTAAATCTGTTCCAGACCTTAGAAGGTTGGATTTCAACATCTGTCCTGATATACGACCTATTGCCATCTTAATTTCTCCAAACGTTTTGTTTTGTCATGATTGACTGTTATAACAGTGGTATTTACCAGGTTGTCTTAATTTTTACGCTATAAGTAATAGGATACGATAATGAACATATGCACACACACGCAGTCAATATAGTGGGTTCTGTGCCCATACAATGGGATTTTGATCAGAGCGATCTGTTGGGCAGTACCATTCAGGCCGGCAACACACATAAAAATCATCCGTTTGACTATGCTGTCACAAATGCAGAGACTCGTCTGCAGGACATGCTGAACACTGACAGTTTCAAGGGCACAAAAATACTGGTGCCAGAGGATCTGTACAAGAAATACATATTTTTTGATCCTTTGGATAATCTACCCAATTTTCCTTTCGTGAAGAGCTTGGAACTGGAGGTGAATTCCTGTTCCGAACAGAGTCTTGCACTGCTGTTGGCCTGTTGGATGGAGATGGAAGTGATCTATCTGTTTGGCTATGACATCGCCAATCTCACAGAGCGATCACGATTGATATCCATTGCAATGGCTCATCCCCACAATCATATTGTGTATGTGCGTAAACCCAATCCCAACAAGATATTCCTGTTTGATGAGTTTGAGAACATGTCAGTGATGGATTATTTAGAATATCAGAAAGTGGTGGATGAAACAACCGGTCAATAAAAAACACATGAAATATCATCTCACCGTGAGGTGGCCAGCAATCTGTCGTAATCGCAGTGCAGAGATTCTCAACGAGCGACCTGATCTAGTGGAACAGATGAATCGTTTCCGACAGAAATTGGATCGAGTGTGTGAGTTGATCCTGCGTAAATCATTTAGAATAGACACAGGGCACAACATGACCGGAGTGAAGTTGTGGTTGGAATCAGGACAGGATGTGTATGATTTTATTATTCGACAACCAGAATTTGATTGGGAGATAGTGCCAGAAATGGGCACAGTGAACAGTCTCACAGGTGAATTTAAAAAATATTCTATAATTTATACGCCAACAGGCATCACAATAGATTAGTCAGCAAACCCGTGCATGACCACAACTCTCGCACCTTCATGTGGTGCTTCTATCACAGAATCTCCGCCAGTGAATGACAACACACTTCCGCTTATTGTGTAGTTTGTGTCAGGCTCCTGCATCACACCATCCACATATAATATCACAGTTTTTTCGTTTGTGGGAGTTATGCTCATTGTGAATTGTGTGGTGGATCCGTCACCGGTGAACACATCTTTGGTGATCTCGCCTGCTTCAGATGAAGTACGCAGTGAGGTATATGTTGATCCATCTTCTGACACCTCATACTTGCCGGTCTGCGAGTTGAAACGCAACATACCTGCTGTGGCAGAAGGCCTTGCCGCTGTGTTACCTGTGGGTAGATTGATAGCAGTGGTTGAGTTAAAAACAAACTGTCCTGTTCCTGCTGTGTCTAGAGTAAAGTCTGCATCGGTTACATCCTGATTGATAGTAGATCCGGCAAATGTGAAATTGCCTGTAGGATCTAAACTCGACACTAAGTTTTGTAATCCTTTAGAGCCTGTGTATCGTCCTCCGGCTATGTACACCACCTTGCCTGTGAAATTTACACCATTGGGTAGATTGGCTCCTATAAAATGCAACACACCGGATTGATAGTCAAAGAACCATTCGTCGTTGTTGCCTGATCCTGTGGCACCTACCTGTGTGCCAGATGCCGCGGCATTGCTCGCATCACCAGAACTGTGTACATATACTTTTACCTGATAGGTGGATCCAAATTCAGGTGGTATCCAGTCTGTGAGACCGGTCTTCCAGGTTCTATTAGCCTCTCCAGTGGTGTTGTCCACAGTACAAGCATCTGGACTGGATGTGGGGTACACAGTCACAACACCGGTGGATGATCCTGGCAGGATTGTGGGTATTTGGTCTGCCGCATTCCACGTGGTGTCACCTCTCAACAGTAAAGGAGATGCTATAGATTCATTGGGTGCTTTCTTGTTTGCATTGGTGTCAGTTTTACTAACTCCATATCCTATCTTCTTCCAGAGATAATCAACTTTTTTTGCGTCTGTGATTGCCATTATGCGATGCTCAGTGCTGTCACACTGTCTCCTGATTCTAGTTTAATTCTTATTAGTATGTTATTACCTGTGGCATTGGAAGCATTCTCAGATCCCAGTGTTAGAGTGAATGATTGTGCAGAATATGTTGTGTTGTCTATGATTCTATCTCCAGATGTAAATGCACAACCGTTGGATCCGTTACCGCCATTGCCTGTGTCAGCTCCTGGCACACCCGATCCTGCATATGACAACGAAGCATTCAACCATCCGTTGATATCAGAGGCATCATCGATCGCTGTACCCGGTGACGCAACAAAAAGTCCTGAAACTTTTCCTGTTAGAGTCACTGTAAAGTTTGCAGTGGAAGTTCTTCGGAAAGCGAACGTGTAGTACTGGGCTCCACTTCTTCCTGAGTTTAGATCTGGTCCAGCTGGCAGATGGCCTGAGCTCAGATCTGTTGTGTAATGTTGTATGGTACCTGCACTGGTACTCGTTGGTCGAACGATTGCTTCTTGGGTTCCTGCCACTGTGACTGCACCAGACCATGCATTATTTGTGTAGTAGTCGGCATTTGAGAAAGCCGGTGTGTCTGAGGCGGAACCCAATCCGCTTATTCGCACAGCATCGTCATCGTGGGTGGCTCCTAAAGAGTCACTAACTGCGATACCACCTTGATCTAAATTAAGACCTCCCGGTGTTTGTGTGAAAACTTGAATTTTTGTTGCATCTGCATCATAAGAACCTGCACCATTACAGTTGGTGGCTCTTGCTTTGATAGTGGAAACTGAGAACATGTTTGATGTAGTAAGAGGCACTGTGACTGCTCCAATGGTATAAGCAGACGACACCCCGGTGTCTGTGTTGGGTATACCACCTGTTAAGAATGTGCTCGAACCATCTATGTTTGCATATGTAAAATCTAAATTGGATATAATAGAGCCAGAACCCTCGGACACTGTGCCTGGTTCAATTTCATGTGGATTAGTTATATCAGCGTAGGCCTGTCCTGTTAGGTTAGCAATGGTTGTACCGGTTACTGTTAAACTTGGTGAGCCTGAATCGTAATAAGGTATACCTGAAACATACTGGAATGTACCAGCCGCATTTTGAGTCACTGTGCCAATACTAGTGGTTGGAGCAGATGTAACATCGTCTTTGAGCACATGTACATAGTTGGTGTTACCTGTTGCAGAATGTTCTAATCTCTGTGCTGTCAATCCTGCCGAGTATGCTGACAGTGCTTTTGTTATTTTTGCTGTGAACACTTGATAGAAATCTTGAGGATACGCACCATCAACTTCGTCGTAATCTCTTTGATTGCTAACAACCAAGGAAGTAAACGTTCCGTTTTCTCCTGCTGTTGCTGAGAACGCTTTAGCACCATCAGCGGATGCATTGATGCTCGCTGTTAGTGTGCCAGCGGCACCATTGTAGGCGTTTGCAACTGTTGCTGTGTCGATTGTAGAGGTACTTGTGTACCTTCTTGCAGTTGTAGAATTTAATGCAGTACCAGCAGACAATGTATCGGCTGAACTGGTGTTGTCGGTAAATGAAGCACACAGCTTGGGAGATGATCCTTGTGCTGAATCACTTAACGTCAAACTCTTTGTAGATAGGTTGGCCGGCGCCGAAGGCACTGCTTTCATGATCCACGTAAGAGTTTCTTCATCGTCTTGGAAGAATGTGTCTGGTGTGCCATATGCTCGAAATCTTGTTGTGAAAGATCCTGCTGACACTCCTGTAAAGTTCCTTGTTAGAGTTGTTCCAACACTGCCGGCAGTTGATCCGTCTTCTGCTATTGACACCAAAGAACTTGAATCACTGAAGTAATCATAGTCGTAGTTGTCTGCATTCTGCGAGGTATTGGTAAATGTTGCTGATGCTCTGTTAGCACCAGTTAGATCTGTGTGATCATACAACGTGTATTGATTGTTGCCTGTTCCGGTTGATACTTTATCTGCCGTGCCTGCTATGTTCGCTCTCACATTGGGCTCCACAATAATATTAATATTTTTTGAGAACGGTGTGCCAGAATGTCCAGTGGCAAGACTTAGACTGGTTGTGAAAGTGGATGTTACACCATTTGTTTGATTGGCAGAACTTAAATTAAATGTATTAGAAATATCTTCGTCTGTGTCTCCTGCACTTCCAGAACCTACATTAACGTTGGTGTTGCTGTCACCTTCTCCAAAATTCCAAGTGTACACATTGGCTGAGAATGTGCTCTGTGCTCCAGGATTGGATGCTGTGTCGTTTGTGAATGTAACAGGGAATCCTGATGTGCCTTCTTCGTTGATTCCTCGTATGGTGGAATCTGTTGTGGAATAATCTACAGCGTGTACAGAATACACATCAAAGTTTTTACTCGCAGTTGCAGGTATCACTGCTGGGTCTGCTGTGTTATGAGATAACAATTTTAATTTTACAGTATATCGAGTATCACCTGTGCCTGACCCGACCGTGGATCCGTCATCGTCTGCAGAGTTGTTGTAGGTGTGTGAAAGTCTAGAACCGGATCGACCGCCGGCCGCCGAATCTGATGCTACGGAACTGGTTGAGGTATCTCCCCAATCTACTTCGTAGGTCACTGTGGCACTGCCGGTGTTGGTGGTTACGTTTTCGAGATACACAGTGGCACCGTTGTCTGCTTTAGTGATTGCTGATCCACCCGACGCGGCCGCATACATAAAGAAATTTGGCACAGGTTCTGCTGTGTAAATCACAATGTACTGTGTTCTTGTTTTTGATGCTGTGCTTCCTGCTGAGCCTGCTGTGGCTGTGTGATTGTATGCTGTCACTGTTATGGTGTAAGGAGAATTTGTATTTGTACTGTAGGTGTGACTTGGTGTGGTATCTGTGGTGGCTGTGGTGGCTGATTCACCTGTGCCCCAATCGATGTCATATCTAGTAGCACCGCCACCCACTGTTGAGATGGTGAGAGTAACTGCTAATCCTGCTGACCCAGTGGTAACATCCGCAGAAAAATCCACAGACTTCACATAGGTGTTGTTCCGAATATTTTCCATGGTCTCGTTTAGATCATCCACAGCATCTGTTATAGATCTCGATCCCACCAATGCTGAATAAGCACCGTCTCCAAATGAGGAGTCGGCAGGAGTGCCCAACAGTATGTCCCCGCCATCACCCGAAAATGCTCCCGATGAAACAGCACTGTCCACATATGCTTTGGTGGTTAGATCAGTGTCACCTACCGGATCTGCCGCTTGTATTTTTGCTAGAGTAACACCTGATAAATCTGTTGTTGTAGAACCATCAGATGTGGTAGTTCCAAATCGAAATACATCCAATGTTTCGTCCCAGTACAACACAGCCGGATTACTGGCACCGCCTCTGTTGATCATTATACCTGCATCTGTGGCCGCAGAGTTGTTGGAATTGATCACTAAAATATTGTCTTCTACTGATAGATTCTGTGAATCTATCGTGGTTGTTGTACCTGCTACTGTTAGATCACCTGTGATGGTTACTGAATCTTGAAATCTTGCTGTACCGTTAACATCCAGAGCATAATTGCCTGGAGAATCGGTTTTAATACCAATCCTGCCGTTAGACACATCTACGAATAATAAATCCGTCTGGAAGGCAATATCCGATGTACGAATCAGATTGGATTCAAGTAATTCTCCACCTATTCTATTAATTGCCATAATACTACATTGATATTTACCAGATCATACCTAAGCCAGATAATACACTAAATATTCATATATGGCACTTAAACCTTTAAACACAACTAGGAAGATCACTGCAAAATCTATCAAATTATCTGAGATTGCACTGGATACCAATTGTTTAACTGGTGATCTTATAGACGGCGGGACAGTAACTAATTTCAGCAGTACAGGTATCAAGGACACTGCGTCAGAAACGCAGATCATTGTTAAAAATGGCAGTGTGGAAATTAAAAAAGATTTAGATATCAAAGGCACAGTGCGAGCAGACAAATTAGAATATGTTTCTGCACAGGTGCCTAAATTAAATGTCACTCAAGCAGTGATGGTGGACAACAACGAAGTTATATGGAAAGATTCTTTAGGTAAGTCTGTAAAGAAAAGTTATCTGCAAGAAGTAGGTATACTAAAAGATTTACAGGTAAAAAATACTCTGTATGTGGCAGACGGGAGAGTAGGTATCAACACCACAGCCCCTGGAGCAGATTTTGCTGTATTTTCAAATGGTTACGAAATAGTAACACACTTCCATGAATTGACAGGGTTTGTAGGCACTTCTGCACACGTGCCTTTTTCCATAGGGACAGACAATACTCCACGATTAACTTGTAGAGCCAACGGAGATGTAGTGGTTGGTTCAGAAACAGGCAAGCCTGTTAATTTAAATGTGTATGGCAAGGTTGGCGTGGGAGTTAAAAATCCAACTGAAAGTTTAGAAGTTGCCGGCAATATAAAATTTTCTGAAAGAGTATTTTCTTCCGGCGAGCAAGAACCTAAATCCGGTGCCTGGTCCACAGGGTCAATTGTGTGGAATGAACAGCCTGCTCTGGGTCTTCCGGTTGGCTGGGTATGCATTAAAGGCGGCACTCCTGGTGGATGGCGACCGTTCGGTACAATTAATTAAATTTTATTTTTTATTCGCCTAATTTGTTAAGGCCGTGTATGATTGTGATGATATGGTCGTTACTTGCACCGTCATTTGCTGATGGTGGAGATCCAAATGTGATTGTGTTCCCGCCAACAGTGTAGTTGACTGTGGGGATTTGATATACACCACCAATGAACACTAATATATCAGTGGGATCTGTTACTGAAAAACTTAATTGTGCCGCAGTAGAATCGTCCATGTTACCTGAGCCATTTCCAAAAACTGTTGTGGTTCCGTCTCCTTGAAAATTATCAATAGTTATTGTGCCTGGTGCGGAATTGCCTGTGGATATGTTGGCCCATCCGTTGTCATAGGCTTGAAATGTACCAGTGGTTGCATTGTAAACAATATCACCGTCTGCTCCTGTTGGTCGTTGTGTCGTGGTTACTGTGGGGATTTTTACAGTTAAAGCACCTGGGTTTATTTTTGGATTTTTTACGAGTCTACCCATTGGATTATAATCCTATGGTTGATATGGTTGCGTTGAATTGTGCTGATGAGTCTGGAGCCGCAATGTAAATCTTATCACCAGTTTCGAGAATTAATTTTTCTGAATGAATCACGTAAGTGTCTTGGGCTGGTACTAAAAGAGTGTTGTAGACTTTGAAATTTTCGTTTACAGTACTGCCCGACGGAACCACATATACGTCCACGTTTCCGTCTGATGATGATTTGTTTGTGATGTACATAGCTGTGATAGCAGTGGATGCTGACGCTGTGAATGCCGCTGATCCCGTGCCTGTTCCAACTTGAAAATTTGTAATTGCCATATATTATCCTAGTGCAATAGCTAGTGCTGTTGCTTTCTTTTTACTTATCAATTCTCCTTCAGCACCAGAATCAATGTTTGAGTTTTTAAAGTATAGGCCTGTTCCGCCGCCTGCCGCTGTTTTGTTATACATTTTAGTAGATGTAGTAGCAGTTGGGTTTGCAGTGCCCACTGTGAATGTTAGTATGTCATTCAGCACTATTTCACCTGTGCCGTTTGCTGTCAGTGTTAAATCACCGTTGGATGCATCTGATGTTATGGATGTAATACCTGTCAAATCGTTGTCTAGTGATATTGTTATTGTGTCTGTGGCATTATTGCCAACAGTGTTAATGTTGGATCCACCTTTAAGATATAGAGTGTTGCCTGACGCGGCTGTTACAGTTGAAGAATCGTCAACGGCAAATGTTGCACCCGTTATTGATCCTACTTCAACATCAACATAGTTTTTTGTGGCGACATCTGAGGTTGCAGAAGGTTCTGCTACTTGTAATTTTGCCAGTGTTAGATTGGTCAGTGGAGATGTGGAAGCATTGTTTGTGGTTGTTCCCATCTTGAATACATCGTCACCTTCGTCCCAAAACATCACAGCATTGTTGCCGGTTCCGCCTCGATTCACATAGATACCACCATCCAGATCTGAGCCCGAGTTGTTTTTGATCACTTCAATGAAAGGATCATCCACTGTCAGTGTGGTTGAATTAATTACAGTCTGTGTGCCTTCAATCGTTAACTTTCCTGGAATTCTCACATTTGCCGCATCGAGTGTGATGGTGTTGACACCTAATACGCCCGTGCCTGCTGTAACTGAATAATCACCTGAGTTTACAATACGTCTTGCCATAATATTACTGTTATTTATAAAAGAAATGGGGGAGCATACAACTCCCCCATGGTCTTATAAGCACGTGTGCTACTATGATTATAGTACGTCGATAGTACCTTTGCCTGCTGTGTTGCCTTCGTCTGTTGCTTCAGTTAGCATTGCGTAAGCTATTGCTCCTGTTGCGCCAGCCGCTGTTACATAGTGTACAGTTCTGTTGAAGAACTTAGCCACATATGCCACAGTAGAGTCATCAAGTATAAGTTGAACACAAAACTGTCCAGCTGTCAATGAAGCCGGAGCTACTGCTGTAAGTGCAAGTGTTTGTGCTAATCTAGTCGATCCATCTGCAGATGTAAAATTAATAATAAATCTTTTGCTGGATCTTTGTTTAACGATATAGTTGCCGGATGCTGTAGATACTGCTTCTGCACCTGTACCGTCTGGCTGTGTTGCTGTTGTTGCAAATGCACCAGTGACTTCAAAGTCGCCTGCTGTGTTTCCAAAACGTGATTTTTTTACGGGTCTTCCCATTTGTTTTCTCCTTTAGTTAGGAGTCCAATCCAAGTTCTACTCGGTACGCGGTGGTTTATTTCCGCATAAGTCTTTACACCATTGTAAAGCACAATTAAACTGATGTATTTATACAGTGCTAATAAAAATTAAATGTAGAGTTAAGTGGGCGATGCACGTCTGCACCGCCCCAGGTGTTTGATTGTTTATTTTTCTTTGTAGATAGCGTATAGAACGTATATTGCTACAAGTCCTACCAATCCATCAGCTGAGAAAGATTTTACAATCGCCGACACATTTCCGATTACATTTATTGTTCCCAAGAACGGTATTGGTTGTCCCTTGAACAATATTTCGAAAACCATCGCCAGGGCGATCAAGCCCACGCCAGTTTCTGTGATAGTCTTTGCGCCTGCTTTGATTTTAGTTAGAATTTCCATATTTGGATTTCCTTTCGTTTAAGAAGATATTTGTATCTTCGTAGAAATATTTAGGTGTTAGTTGCAACTATTAAAATGTCATATTTGGAATGCAATTCGTACGACAAAGAAAAAAATGCCGTTAAACGAGTGTATTTGATTTTTTAGTCAAAAAAAAGGCGCCATTTCTGACGCCTTTTTAATCTCAAATAATCTAAAGATTATTTAAATGATACGTTACTGATTCCTACTGTACCTAAGTAGTCAGCCGCGTTACCAAGAGATGACGCAGTGTTGTTTAATTCAACATAGCCATATCTTGTTAAGAAGCCAACAACTGGTTCAAAAGTAGCTGGATCAAGTACAACACCCGATGACATCAAAGGAATGTAAGGACAATAGAACGCCGGAGCGTCTGCTTCACTTGCACCTTTGTAACCAACAAGTACGTTAGAGTCGTCAGCCGCATAAGCGTTAACATATACTCTCATCGCCGCATTCAAAGTTCCAACAAACTTAGTGTTTGACGGTGCTTCGAAAGTTCCTTCAGTTGATCTTGCGAACGCTGAAGTTGTAGCAGATTGAAGAATAGTTAGAGCTTGTGGAGAAACTACAGCGTAGTTACCAGCGCCTCTTCTTGTTCTTTGTGCGATTACGTTAGCAACTCGGTTGATCAAGATTGCAAGTGCCGCATGCTCATCGCCTACGAAAGTTGCAGTTCCAGATACACCAGATTGGTCATAAGTTTCATTGTTACCATTAGATGTTGCTAATGATTGTAATGAACCGATAACTTCTTGGTCGATCTCAGCAGTAATCTCTTGAGCTAACGCCGCCATGATTTCCGCTTCAACATCGATACCTTGTTGTGCTTGTGCGTCTTGAGCCGCTTCAAAAGTCCATCTTGCAGATAGTTTTCTTGATTTAGCTTCAACCGCTTGTTTTAAGATTTGGATAGATAATCTTTTTCCAGCAGATCCTTCTAATGCCGCAGTAGCCGCCGCTTTAGTTGAACTGTTGTCTCCAGAGTATGCTTCCGCAATCTTGAATGGAGATAGTGCTTCTTCACCAGCAGTTGTTGTCGTAGTTCCGCTAGAAGAATCAGCATATCTAATTCTTAGTGTGTGGATTTGTCCTACAGGACCAGTCATCGGCTGTACACCAACGATTTCGTTAGCAATAACAGTCGGCATAACCCGTCTAATTACTGGTAGGATAACCCTGTTTAACGTAGCAACGTTACCAGCAGATGTAGCACCTGCAGTAGCAGACTCTGACAAATATCTCTTAGTGTTTTCTAAGATGATGTCCATAGTCTTTTTCTTGTTACCCGCTAAACCTTCAGTTAGAGCTGATTTAGTTTCGCTCCATTTTGACTCAAATAATTCACTCATTTGTTTCATTCCCTTAGTTTAGTTGTTAGTTTTGAGCAACGCCCGCTAATACACGGATATTGCTTAGTTCAGCATCGTCTCGTTCTGATCGAGGAGCACCTGCTTTGTCGCCAGAAGCTTCAGAAATAAATTTCTTGGCTCTTGCTACAGGAGCATCTTCCATCACTGCTTGAAGATACTTGTCATACGCAGATTTTAATTTGCCAGTTTCTGTTGATTCCAGTAACTGATTCATAACATCTGCTTTTTCTTTGCTCAAAGGTTTGAGCAACTCTGCCATCGTTTCTTTGCGTTCCATCAAATCCTTGATCTGAGCAATTTCTTGCTCTTTGGATTCAATCACCACTCTGTTCTCTTCGATGGATTTCTCAGCGCCTTGCAGTTTCAAAGTAGCTTCATCAACAACCTTCATAAGTTTTGATGATTCAGACTTCTCATTTAAGTAAGAAGCTTGATACTCTGAAGCAAACGCTTCGAAAATTTGTTTACCAAAAGAAACTTCTCTAGCTGACGTGATGTCTTCTTTCAATTGAGCAATTTCTTGAGTCAATTTTTTAGAGACAGCCGATTCAACAACCTGAGCTGATTTCTTAATGAAAGATTCTTTCAATTTTTTCAATTGAACTTTTGCTTCTTTCACTAATTTTACTTTGGTTTCGATTACAGATTTCTTGTCTTCTGCGAATTCTTTGATTTCTTTAGCAAGTGCGTTTACAACGAACTCCTCTAATTTTCCAAAGTTTTCAGACACAGATTTTCTGTCGTCGTGTAGTTCTTTAACTTCATTAGTAAGTTTGCTTAATACAAACTCTTCTAATTTTGCAGAATGCGTTCCTACAGATTCTTTGTAAGAAGTTTTTTCTACAGCCAGTGCTTTTCTGTCTTCGACAAATTTGCTGATTTCTTCAGACAACTTATCAGTCATCATCTTGTCAATAGCCTCGACCATGTTACCTTTGTCGTGCTCGTATCTTTTAGCAAATTCTTCACGAAGTTCAGCCGCTACTGTTTCTCTGTTTTCTTTAACTTGTGAATCCCACGCTTCAGAGATAGATTTTTGAGTTTCTTCTCCGATCACGCCTGACTCAACTAGTTTTGATATTGCGTCGAACATGTTATTTTAGTCCTTTGATTATGTTGGTTAGTGCCTCAGTGAGGGCTTTTTGTGCTTTTTTGTCATTTCTAACTTCAGCCGCCGCACCCATTGCTTTATGTCCGCCTTTTGTGTTTAAAAGATGTTCATATATTGCAGTTGGGTAAGCACCAGGTGCCGAAGGTTGAGCCACTATATCCACTGTGATGATTTCAAAGTCTGAAACTTCGCCGTTGCCGTATTCAGAAATGTTTCCACTTCCTCGTGAGCTAACGCCTAATTTCACACCCGATTCCAACATAGTTGAAACAAGTTGACCCATGGGGGTTGGCAAAATCTTCATTTTGCCGTATCCATTTGGACCGTCCATCCACATATCAGTAATCATGTGTGAAACTCTGTCCAAATTAATTTTTAAATCGTCTGGATGATCTACTTCTCCTAGTACAGAATAACCTGACGTGATCTGATCATTAAGTGTTTTAGTTGCTTTCGCAATTTCCGAAACCGGATACACTCTTTGATTGGCATTCTTAATGCCTCCTTGAATACAGATACCTTTCATGTAAAGATCTTTTCCATCTTTACCTTCATGTAAAACCTGCACTCGTGCTTGATCAAACGTTAGTTGTTCTCGTAGGTACAATGATGACATCCGACTCTCTCCTTAAAATTCCAATTACTTACGCAACTGGAGATTTTTTGTTATCAGCTTTGTCAGCAGTTTCAGTTTTTGGTGCCGGTTTTAATGACACTTTTTCTTTACCGCCTGTGTTTGCTACATCACCGATGATTTTAGCTGGAGTTGCAACTGTTCCGCCTTTTTCGTCAGCTGAACCTTGAGCAATGTTTTTAGCATCTGCTTTTGCTACTTTTCCACCTTTATCACTTGTTGGAGATTTTTTGTTAGCAGTTCCGTCAGCAGTTTCAGCAGACTTAGGAATTTTGTATTCTTTTACAGTTTCCTTAGCTTCGAAAGGCATTTGAGCTTCTACTGGTGCTAAAGCCGCTTCTTCTGCTTCTTCTTCACCTGGTATCATTTCTTCTTCACCTTTATCACCTGACATCATTTTTTCAAATTCTGCTTTTAGTTCGTCTAAAGCATCTTCTAAATCAACAACTCTGTCTTCTACATCGCCTTCTTCGTCACCAGCAACTTCTTCTTCGCCGGCATCGGCAACATCAGCTTCGCCTTCTTCTTCAGCAGATATGTCTTTGATCAATTCATCAGTTGCATCTCCACCTACTTCTTCGATAGACTCTTCTTCAACAGTTTCGTCTTTAGCTTCATCTGCAAGTTCAACTTGTTCACCCACAGTTTCGTCTTCTTTAGCTTCTTTCTTATGATCTTTGTCTTTCATAATAGTACCGTCAGGCATTTTGTGAGAACCTGCTGGTACAACTTTGCTTACTTCTTCTTCTTTTGTTTCTTCAACAGTTTCGTCTTTTGACTCTTCTGTTTCTGCTAATCCTTCGTAGATGTCTCTTGACTTCTCTACTACGATCTCGTGGAATAAAGATTCCGCTTTGTCGTTTTCTTCATTGATTAACAATTCTAATAATTGTTCAAATTTGTTTGACATGTTGCACGTGCTCCTTGTGTATGCGTTAAGATTACTTATAAGTGTAGGTATTTACTATATAGGCGGCGAAACAGGTGCCAAAAGCGGCTAAAACTGTCTTTATATGACAGTATTACGCTATATTTTGATTTGTAAATTATATAGCTCCAAAAACTCTTCAATATCTAGGGTTTTAAAGTTTGGAGCAAAGTTTAAATCATGAGGACGAAATCCGTTGTGGGGTGCTACTCTTACAAACTGAATGGATGGATAATCGTTTAAACATCGCTTGGTTTGATTCATCCAGTTGCCATAAAAAGTGGCATCTGATTCCACAGGTTTGTAGTTGCGAGTGCCTTTGAACACATTATTAAATGCAAATTGTCCTTTATTGGACTTAGGATGTCCTTGATAATCAAAGCCCAGTATGTATATGGTTTTAAAATCCTGTTCACAGGCATGTTTCAATGCGGTGGGACCGGAACTCCAGCCCAACGAGGGTTTAAAAAACTGTATGTGATTCTTGGCTCGATCGACTTTATCGTACTGGTGATTGTAGTTGCTCCATACTTCGTGTGTTTCAGGGTACGGTGTTTCTGATATTTCTAACACCATTTTGGGATCCACACACACCAATACATCAGGTTCTTCTGTGCGATACACACCGTTACATGCCCAAACTTTGCCGTGTGTCTTAAGATCAGCAATGCGAATACCTTTACGAGATTCACCGTTGCCTAATACAAATGCTGTTGTATTCTCCATAATATTGTGTGTTTAATTATTATTACAAAGATAAGTCGTCTTCAATTGCTGGTTGTCCGTACATTTTTTGTACAAACACTGCTTCTTGTTTTTGCTCTTCGTCGTGTTGCTCTGAGGCAAGACGCATTTTGTTAATGTCTTTTAGAGTCAAACGAGTTTTTCGAGTATCACCGTCATCTAGGACAGAGATATCGTCTTCGGCATTGTAGTTCTTTGTTTGCTCAAAGCCGTCTGCTGTATTTTGAAACATTTCCATTAACTTCATAACGATATTTATATTGTATTGGTTCCACCTTGACCCGGCGTTCCGCCTGGAGGAGTTGTGCCCGGCTGTCCTGGTTCTGGTGAATCTGGTTCTGCTGTGGGTTCTTCAAACTGATCCAGATCTGATTGTAGATCAGATTGTGCTACTCCTGCTGTTCGCATCTGTGTGGATTTGGTTTGTTTTTTCTGTGCCACATTATTTTCTTCTGACCACAATTGTGAGTTTAGAGCCATTTCTTCTTCGCTCATGCCCAAGAATCGCTTCAGGGCAAATCGTTTGCTCATGTATGGTAACTCTGCTACCTGTACAAATGTACTCACTCTGCTTTGATCCATTTCTGTTTGTCGATATTGTGCAAAGTTCTGTGGAGGATTCAATTTCAACTCAAATGCTGAGTTGTCCATGGTGTAACCTTTGTTCTTGATCCACAATTTGAACTCTTCGTCGAACATGGGTGCAACCATTGATTGTAATCGCATGCAATATTTGTTGAATCTTAATTCTTGAATAAATGCTGTGCCCACCCTACCGTCATTGTAAGACTGTTGAGAATCTTCTGGCCCTGTGGGCAGATAAGATGATGGAATTCGTAATCCTCGGAACATTTTATTTGTGAAGAATCTTAGATCGTCAATCTCGCCTAGATTGGTACCACCTGGCAGTGTGTCCACTTTAGATCCTCGTCCTTCTGCTGTTTGAGGGAAGAAATAATCTTCATTCATTGACATCGGATTGTATGTGGCATCTATGTGATTTGCTCCACCTGCTGTGGTAGGGATCCTTCTTTGATTGATCTCGTTTTTAACTCGTTCAACGAACTGCATGGCCAAATGCGTTGGCATGTTACCCACATCGATGTAGAACACTCTTCGTTCCGGAGCTCGTTGTACTCGGTAGATGATGATTGCATCTTCTAATAATTCTTTTTGTTTGAACACTTTGAATACCTGTTCCAGCACAGACTGACCGAAAGGAAACAAGTTATCCAATCCGTCTGACAGACTCATGTGTACCACATGTTCTGCATTGATTGCATACTGGTTCATGGATTTGTAGAATCTTCCACCGGATGCTCCCATGCCGCCACCTGCACCTGATTGATTTGCTCCCTGCCCGGCACCTGCAAAATTCTGAGCATATGCTCCACCTGTAGTTCCACCGTACAGTTGGTTTGGTGTGATCTGTGTGGCACTCAATCTCTGTAGGTTAGGGTTGATGTCTCTGATGATGTACTGTTCAGGCACTTTGCCTTCTGATTCGTTCACAACAATTCTATCCACCTTGGCAGGATCGATGTACAACCATTTGTTGGTCTCGTTGTCTCTCACGAAGAAACAGTCTCCGTATTTTAAAGTGTTACGGAAAATTCTAAAAATTCTTTTTGAAAATTGATTTGATTTGGTCCACTGTTGCAGAGCTTTTTTCAACAGTTTAACTTCTGATTCTGTGACATCATCTTTGAACACGATGTCGAATGGAGTTTCGTTCTCTTTGTTACTCTGTGTGCAAAATTCTGCAAGAATATCCAGGGCCGCATTGACCTCTGAATCAGAATCCATCTGATCGTACTGAAAGTATCTTTGCACTCGGTTGGGGTGTCCGGTGTACACATCCGGTAGATAGGATGAGTAATTTCGTTTTGCGAATTGCGGGTTTTTATCTCCTGATATGGGAGATAAGTTTGCGTCTTTAAAGTATTTTTTCCAAGCCATGTTTATATTATACTAGGGAAGTGCTCAAGTTTGCAAGTCCTTTTTTGGTATCCATTGTGTTTTTTGCCACGGTGGAATTTATTCCCACCAGTGTATTTAAATGTTTTTCGCTCTTATCCATTATCTGTGAAATATTATCCAAGTTCCTACTCAATAGTGAGCTGATTGCGGTGATATTGTCGGTTTCTCCGCTGTTTCCTTTGTCTGGCATTGCAGATGCAGTCACACTGGCATTCACAGTAGGTTTAACTGTCAGGCTGTCCACGGCCGCGACAATCTTGCCCATGGGAGATTCCCTCGGTATTATGGCCTCTGGTCCATGCACCCGAACAACAGTGCCTTGGGTTCCGAAATTTGGAAATCTTTCTCCGGTTACATTTTTCGTTCCTGTCTTGAAACCATCGTAACTCGCTTCTCCGGAGATGTCGTTTGAGAATGCTGTATTTTGATAGATCTGCATAGGATCCGCGGGACCGTTTTTGTCTGTTACTCTTAAAGCACGTGACGAGGGATCAAATGCCATGATAGTGGCCATGGAACTTTTCTTCATTATGTCTCCATCCAACTTATTTTGACCCAGTGTTGCGATTGCTTTTTCGAGCAGACCCATAGACGATGCTGTAAATTCCATTGCGCCTGTGGTCAGAGATTCTGCCCCTGATTTGGCTACCTTGAGTGAATCTCCCATGCCGACTAAACTTTTACTGACCGTGTCTCTGTATGCCATCTCGTTGGCATCTGTGGTATTTCTTGCTCTTTGTAATCGAGTGGTCTCGTTCACCACACCAGCATTCTCGCCGTTGACTATGCTTGCTCGAGCAAGAGATCGAGTGAAGTCACTAATGGCTCCTTCGTTGGTTGCTCGACCCACGATATTTTGAAACTCAACAACATCCATGGCCCCGGACTTGAGAGCTCGGATCGCAGGTATCAACTGTCCGCGGGCAACTTCGTCCAAGAGGGCAGTGTCGGTTTCCGTGGCTTGACCAAATGCCACCACTTGGGTGATCAACTTACCGATCATCGTGTCGGCTCCTCCAAAACTGGCAATTGTGCCATTGATGGCCGCTCGCTGTGCTGGACCTAAGGATAACAGTTGTGATTGTAGCACCCCGTTGGCCGCAAGTTCTCTGTTTCTTTTATCTATCGCATCAACATTTTCTCCGGTTAATTTTGACAGTCTCACTAGATTTTTGATGTAATGGCTTGATCTGGCAATCTCCTCGTCGGTGTTGCCCAGAACCAATCTACCCCTTGCCCTCTCCAACATTAGATAGGTTTGGAAATATTCTGATGTTTCTGTGAGGTTCAATCCAAATTGAGCAAACTGTTCTTGTGTCACAGTTCGTAACGCACTCTGGAATTGACTCATTCTCTTAACACCGGCGTCCACAGATCCAAAGAGTTGACCCATCACTTCGGAGTTTTTTGATACCATGTCAACGAAATCCAATATCGGCATCCTGGCCTCATGGGCCGCATTTCTTAGATTGATGATCGATGACTCAAATGTGGCACCGGTCTGTGCCAGTTGCTTGAATATGCCCACGTTGAAGTCCGCCGACTTGGCCAGTGCTGTTAGGCCCTTGCCCAGGAAAGGTACGTCGCCAAAATCTTTTACCGCATCGTTGAAGCCTTCGATTCTTTGTTCGGCATCCATGAATCTCGCACCGGTGTTGAATATTCCCTTGCCAACGGCCAGTATGCCCTCGACCAGTGTGGCCTGTGCTCCTATGAAACTTTTTAATCCGGTAGTTGCCTTTGTGGCAACTGCCGCAAACAAACCTTGTTTTCGTGTGCTTTGTCTGATCGATGATAATTCTTGTAATAGTTGGATCCTTTTAATTTTACCTGCATCAGTTTGGTCTTGTTTACTAGCTCTTAGTTGTCGTAATTCTTCCTGTTTAGCTCTGATATAAAGATTGGTAATTTTTCTTGCGCCTTCTTCACTCTTTGCATTTTTTCTGAGGGTGTCGTGGGTGCTCTGACTGACTTTGGAAAGTTTATCCAATTCGCCGGCAGTTTTCTTCGCCGACTGTTCCAGTTTTTCTACATCATCCGTCATACAGTTTTAAAATACCCTGTTTTGTACGCATATAAATATAGACACGCACAAGTTAATATTGTATATTTATAGATAACAATTATGGTAGAAAACACAAACCCACTGAGCAAGTATTATCGACAACCAGCGATCTATATCACTCTGCCCACCAAAGGCAAGTACTATGGACCAGACGTGTTCACTCCCACAGAAACTGGAGAGATACCAGTATTGCCCATGAACGCCAAAGACGAGCTGGCATTTAAAACACCAGACGCAATGATCAGCGGTCAAGCCACCGTGGATGTGATCAAAAGTTGTATACCCAACTTTAAGAATCCTTGGCAGATGACCAATTATGACACGGACACCATACTGTTGGCCATTCGAGCGGCCACCTACGGTGAGTCCATGGACATCACATACACAGTGCCAGGCACAACAGAAAAAGTAACCCAATCAATCAGTGTGGTGCAACTGTTAGAGGGATTAAAAAATACAGAGATTCAAGATCAATTCACTACAAAGGATAGATTCATAGTAAACGTGGCTCCGTTGAATTACAAAACATTGAATCGAATACAGACTGCACAGTATGAACAAGAGAAAATTTATTCCACTGTACGTAACAGCAATCTATCAGAACAACAAAAAGGTGATCAATTTGTAAAGAGTTTTAAACTGCTCAATGATATAAATTTTGATCTGCTAGTAGAAGCTGTCACAGAGATCACAACACCCGAAGGCGTTGTGGTAAAAGACAAAGAAATGATCAAAGAGTTCTGCAACAACTGTGAAGCTAAACTGGTCAACGAGATACAGAACGAGCTGGGTCGTGTGAGAATGCAGGCACAGATACCGCCGGTAAAAATTCAAGCCACAGAAGAACAGATCAAACTTGGAGCACCTGTCACATACGAAATACCAGTGACATTCGACAACTCAAATTTTTTCGTATAACACTACTGTCAAAGGACAACTCTGAAATCATCGCATATCTTAAAGATCTGGAAAACGAGAGTAAAAATCTAAAATTGGAAATAATGAAAATGTGTTGGTACATGCGTGGCGGACTGACCTGGCAGGAAGCACTAGAGTTAAGTCCAGACGAGCGGGCTATTGTAGGGGACCTTGTCAAAGACAACCTGGAAACTACCAAAAAAACCGGACAACCGTTCTTTTAATATCGTACGACATATAGTATAATATAATGATGCAATTCAAACAATATAACTAATCTTACGCATGAGCACCAAAGAAATACTGATTGAGCTTAAAGCACACATTAAAGACCTCTCCACAGAGAAGGATCGTTTGAATGATGACCTCAAAGCCAAAGACAGTCGAATCAAAATGTTACTCACCAAAATAGAACATGCCAACGACGAAGTTCAATCCATGGGAAAGAAACTGTCGGAGAACAATCGGCGCATGGAAGAAATGGAAGACGAGTTACTCGAAGTTAAAAAAACCCTAAAAGATTCACAACATGAACCAGCTGATGCCACAGAAGAACAGTCAGCAGACTAGCCCACATGATTATATCAGAGATTGGATGATCTCTTTCGTGGAGAAGCCACATCCAATGCTGGGAGACATGCCTCCTTGTCCTTACGCACAGCGAGCTCGGTTAGAAAATAAAGTGTCTATGCGATGGGTATCCAATGCCGAACCAGATTCTAATTTCTGGACGCACACCGAAAACACAGACTTTAACAAAATTGATGTGCTGATTTTAATAACCGACCGCAAGAGATGGACCTGCAATGAAGCCTACAAAGTGAGATGCGAAATGAATCGCACTTTTAGACTCAACGATGTTGTGGTGCTGGAAGACCACCCGGACCACAGAGAGAAGATCGGTGATGTGAGCATGAGCAACGGAAAATATTGTTTGATGTTCGTGCAAAAAAAGAGCAAATTGAATCGATTCTCAGACATTCTAAAACAAACCACAGACTATTATAAAAATTGGACACAGGCCGAAATAGATGATGTGGTCACTTGGCGTTTCCAAGATCCGCAATAGACCGCAATTCAGAATCTCTCTTACACAATCTCCGATACTCTCTCTTACTGCGACTCCACTTGGTGCCCGTCCACCATTCAAATCCGCGGTGTCGACTCTTGTACATGGAACTTTTCTCATAGCCAGCACCGGCGTAGTAGTAGGCGGCGTTCTGTTGCTTGGCCCACGCCATCTCCATCTCCATGGTCAGCTGACTGATGGGTGATCGGTTGCAGTGCATCACGGATTCGATCCCATGTGGTTCGCCTTCTGGATACACAGCAGTCACCTCATCGTTGTAATCGTTGTAGAAGTGTTCCTGCCAGTGGTAGCGTTTGATCTTGGTGAATCCCAGCAGTGTGTCCAGCGTGTCGCTGTAGAATATCAGGAAACTGTCGCGGTGGCTGACGTGGTCGAAGGGATTGTAGAGGTCCCGGAACCCCTTGCGTTGGATGTATTCGGCGTACAGTTGGTGCATGCCGGTCCACACCGTGTCGTCACGGTGCCGCGGAAAAATTTCCTTCATGAACACGGGAAGATCGTTGTGGGTGTGCTCCGTTCCAGATCTGGGCTGTTTGCTGAGATCTATGCGAGTACTGCGACACTGGTAGAACACCTCCATGTCACGATCGTATATGTGATAGGGTCGATCCAGGGCCAACCATCCGGACTCCACCATGTCCGCTTCATCGTGTTGATCCGGCACAGCGAGCACATCACACACCACGAGGTCCTGTTGTTCCACTAGTCCAAAACGATGATTGAATATTAGGTCCATGCTGTTGTGTGTATTTAAAACTGTTGGGAGATGTGCTCTGCACATCTGAAACTCGCTGTCGCTTCGTTTCATTTTCTTAATTGCGTCGCCTGTGGTAGATGAGCAGTCACAATTCTGCTATTGCTAGCAGAACTGACGTGAACCCTGTGGTGAGTTCGCAGTCATCATACATCGCTACCTGCGTCGGGCGGTTGTGCGGTACCCGTTTGCTCATTCTATACAACGCGAGCCTGCCAAAACCTTGCATGATAGTGTTTGGCGGACCTGAGGGTGGATCTGTTTCCCAGAGCCTCATCATTTTTTTATGTTACACCAAGTGATTCACTTCCCCTTGCGGGTGCATTTCACTGCTCACTGCGAAGATGCTATATGTGCCTGTTTGAAATTGTGGTTTGTGCCTGTTGGATGGATAAGGTTGCCCATCGTGTGTATATAACATCAAAAGAAATTCCTCCATATGATCTTGAGTTTAAATACCAACATGCAATGGATCTACCAAAACGAGCCGGTCACTGAGTTGCCAGAGGACTGTGCAGGCATTGTGTATCTTATTACCAACACAGAGTCAGGCAGGATGTACATAGGCAAGAAGCTGGCCCGATTCAAAACCACGCGATACCGAATGCACACGCAAAAAAACGGAAAAAAAGTACGCAAAAAAATTCGCGGGGCTGTCGCAAGTGACTGGGCAGACTACTATGGGTCAAGTGATGCACTCTCAAAGGACATTGAACGATTGGGCAGAGACCAATTCCGAAGAGAGATACTTTATTACTGCCGAAGCAAAGCAGAATGCAATTATGTGGAAGCCCGAGAACAGTTCTCACGCAGAGTGTTGGAGTCCGATCAGTACTACAACGGACACATTCGAGTACGAGTACACGGTTCTCTTATTATCAACGAGGACATACAACGATGAAGACTCGCTTGCTGGGCACAATGCCTGCCTACCATAGAATGGATGACATGGATCTGCAGATCCGTTTCGAGGCCTGGGTACAACGTTTCCCACACATCAAAGAGCTGTACGATCGCAAACGATTGACTATTAAATTTGACAAGGATGAGAACGTGACAGTGGAAACTGTCATGTCTGACAAGCACTGGACACTGTGGTTATTACGATATCCCAACACACCCGCGGGTAATGGGGGGAATGCATGAAAACAGTGTTGCCTGAAACTTATAAAAAATACGGCTACAAGATGTTTGACTGTTCCTTGGAAGAAATGCGTCAGTATAATGATGATTGTTATCAGGTTAAAAAAATGGCCAACCCGTGTGAAAAATTTAATTATGTTGCTTTTTTAAATATAACAGATGCTGTTAAAAACATCAACAGTGTTTTCATACCCGCGGAATCCGGGCGACTACCTAAAATAGAATGGAGTCTGCAAGAGTCGGATCAATTATTGGTCAAAGAGGTGTGGTTTTACACCTATGAAGATCAACAGCACTATCAGTGTGCTGTGGAGCGAGCCTGGGCACTAGGAGGACATCTGGATCTTCGAGTGGAACAACACTACTATGATTAAACAACAGAACATCTTTTTTGATAATTCGTTAGATTTCAATACCACAGGTGGTGGTATGATAGAGCACGATATCGAAACACTTAATTTGTTCTTTGAAGATAATTGTAACAGCAATTCACTGTGCTTGATCGGGGATAGCCTGGAATGGAAGCCCAGCATTTGGATGGAGTTTGAACAAGAAAAATTAGAAAAATTAAAAGAGATCAACATTGTGTGTTTAATAGGAGATCTCACAGAGTTTTTTCATTACTGCCAGAAAAAATTCATTAATGTAAAGATACATTATTATCAGTATAACCTGTATTATAATTTGACAATGTTAAACATGTCATTGATTAATAAAACATTATTACCATCACCTGTACAACGTGAAAGAAAAAACAACATTTATTCTTCCACGGCAACCGTGAGATTGAACAGATACATCCTGATCAAAGAAGGGCAGGACAAAGGATATGATTTCTATTTTCCAGCAATCTCGTATAATGTCAGTAAAGACTATGAATATCAGATTGGTCAATGTCTCAATATACCAATGCAATTACCCAACGAGTTCGAGGAACGAAGAATATTTAAAAATTATTTGACTCAACCCGAGTTTAACGAAAAACAGATAGCACTATTAAGTGACTCTTACATAAATTTTGTAACAACTTTCCCAAACACAGATTGGTTAAAAGACAAAGACGATGAGAAATATTTTGATACAATACTGTGTAAAACTGTTCCGTTTATGCTGTGTGAAAAAAACAGCAACAAAACCGGTGTGGAGTTATTAGGATTCTTACCCTATATGGGATTTGATTTAAAGAGTGACGGTATTAATAATCCTGTGCTACGATGGAAGTCTCTGTTGGAAGACAATGAGCATATTTTCAAAGACAGGGAACGAGTGAAAGAATTATACGACCAAAATCAACGAGTGATAGAACACAATTATAATAGATTGGTCAACACTGATTGGGACGCTGAAAGATTGGCACAATTTGATAGATTGCCTAATTTTATCAAAGAATATTTGAATTCTTTAAAATAAAAAAGCCCGCATACTGCTACACGGGCTTTTGGATATCCAAAATTAAAAAATTAAGAAGCCGCTTTTTCTGCGTTCTTAGTTTCTTGAATCTCTTTTCTTCTTGCTTTGATCAATTTGCCAAGTTCTGCCAGAGCTTTTCTTGCTCGAGTTGCAGATGCCTTGACACCTTTTTCAGTGAACTTAGAGTTCTCTTCAGAATAGGTCTGAACCGCGGCTATGATTGATTCATGTGTTTGTGACATTGTTGTCTCCTTTGTTTACGTTAGTTAATTAACTGTATAATTAATTAACATATGTTTAATTTAAACACACAAGATGTGGTTCTGTCAATAAAAAACACAAAGGTGCAGAAGGAATATAATCATGTTTATCAACATTACCACAGTTTCTTTGGTAATACTGATACTTTTGATTTGAATTTTGATGATGTTATTTTTGACCAATTAGATGATCAAGCACACCTTCCCAGGAAGAGGATATCGTACAATGAACTTTTCTCAAAACAGTTACACATCTTTTTCATGAACAAGAACATAACCAATGCACTGCAAGAACAATTTTCTACAAAATTAAAATTCTCCGGTGCCGACTACTGGGTAGACAACAAGGATTATTTCTTATCACCACATGTGGACAATGACTCTATAAAACTATCGTTACAAATATATCTAGGAGAGGAACAGCCAGGAACTGTGTTATATCACAGTGATAATAAACCATTTAAGACTTTTAACTTTAAAAATGATTGTGGCTACGCCATGTTGTTGAATGGTAAGACTTTCCACGGACTGGAGTATCCAGTGAAACAAAATGGTAGAAAAAGTATATACGTTAGGTATCGGTAAGCAAGGTATCTATCGGCTGATAGATCGTAAATCATGTTCTTTTCAAACTTCCAGTCTATATAGAGGTCACTGATTTTTTTAGCAATATTGTTGTATTGATCTACTGTTTCCATATGCCCTGGTTCAAATATCTGTGCGTTGTGGTGTTCCATATTGTGCCTGTACACGATGAAGTTTAAATTCAACTTCTCTAATCCGTAATCAATTGGTCCTGTTTTTTTCCAATTCATGAATGTTCCTTGTTTGCTTGTGAACACGAATATTTTTTTTGCTTTGGAAAAAAGTAAAGGCAGATTGTTGTTGAGTTTAATATTACCGTTGCCTGTTGCTGTGTGTATCAGCACGTCATATGTTGGTAGATTACGTACACAATTTCTACTTGTGATATCCAGCATGTCTTTTCCATAATAATCTCCGTCGATGTACTGTTTTAAACTATTTGCTAAGAATCCGTTACCACCAGTTATCAGAGTCGTCATACAATTATGTCCACATCATTGGCGTAGTTGGTAATACGATTCTTAAATTTACAATTAACACCGTGCCATCTAGTATAATTGAAAGATACCAGTATTTTCCCACAATGCCCACATTTTTTTTTATTTGCTTCTCTGCTTATTCTTTTTTTTTCTAAAGTTTCTTTAGATTGTTTTCGACCACAAAGTTTTTCTCCTATAGCTTTCATTAATAAAGGATCTCTAGATCTGCCTAATTTTTTCTGTCTAATTTTTTCTTTGGTAACATCACTAAGTTTTTTTCCTGTTGCCTCAATTTTTCGACGTTCTCTCATCTTATCAGCAAGTTCTTTTCCATAAATTTCTTCGTAAGATTTCCCTTTTTTTCTTTTTGACATTTTTTGTTTAGTTTCGTCTGTATGCTGTTTTCCAAAAAATGGATTTTTTTCACCACTCATACGTTTAGAATGTGCTAATGCGTGTTTGATTCTAGATATTTCATAATCTTTTTCTGTAAAATTATAATTTCTTAATTGATTATAACTTTGTTTATTCATCATTCTCCATAATGCACTCCACATTTTTCCTTTATCAGCACCTTTGGTAAAATTAACTAATAGTTTATGACATCTAAAATGATCTTTAGCAGTAATATATACAGTATTTTCTTTTTTATTAGAGCCGCCCAACGATTTTGGTATAATGTGATGCCTTTCACAATAAACAGATTCTATATCAACTATTTCATTATTTTTAATAATATCAAAATATTTTTTAGAAAAAGAATTTTTTAAAAACATAATAGTATCTCTTGAATTTACTTGGTATTTATACGATGTATTTATACGATATTATTGAATTCTAAATCTGTACTGTATGATGTGAAGCCATTTACCTTTACCACTTTCAGCACACTATTCACCCTGCTTACCAATTCGTCCTTGTGTGATATCAAGAATATGTTTTTCTGCTGTGTTCGTGCCATGTCTTTGAGCACCGCCATTGCAGATTCCACACCAGAGGCGTCCATGCCAGCGTCTATCAACTCATCGATGAACAGTAGATTGATCTGTTGATACAGCCCTTCCCAAACATCTCTGAACGCCCAACTCAGGCTCAGGATCAGTCTGTTCCTTTCACCCCTGCTCAAGTTGTCAAAGTCCAATTCCCTGCCCAGCTCTTCTATCTGTACAGAGAGATCTGGTTGGAACACCACAGTGTGCGGCAGTTTGACCTGTCCGAGATACCAAGCCAGTCTTTGATTTAGGTATGTCAAATTCTGTTCTATGATTCTGGTCCGTATGAAAGAATCCTTTGCTGTCAACAGTTTGTACAGGAACTCTTGATGTCGATACAGATCCTCTAGCTCGTTGACCTTTTCGTAATCCACTTTCTGTATGGCCGTTTCGGTCAACTCTTTGATCTGTTCCTGATAAGGATTGTCTTTTTTCTTGGTCTGTTCTGATTGTCGTTTCAGATCTGCCACGGATCCTTTGTGGTTGTACGCATCATCTATGTCGTCATAGTACGTGTCTGGTAAACTGCCAATGTCACCAATGTTCTCAATGTTTTCATTGATGGTCTTTAATTCTGTGTTTAATTTGTCATCGTCCTGCTGTAGTTCTGCAAGATCTTTTTGTAATTTTGTTAATAGCTGTTGATGTTTCTCATCATGCAGAGCCTGCTCACAGGTTGGACAACGAGCATCTTCGGCATATTCGATGTCTTTGTTCTTTAGACTGATCTGTCGAGTGGTTTTGGTCAGGCTGTCTTCGTGATAGGCTTTTTCTTTTTGAAGACTTCGCAGTGCCGTCATGTCTTCCTGCTTTTTTTGTATCTGTTTGTGTGCAGACAATTCCTGTTCAATGTCCACTCGTTCTAGATCTTCTATAGCACTTTTAAATTTTTCTACGTCCTGTCGCTGTTGTGTCTGCCACGCAGAGTTCCTCAATTTTAAATTTTTAATCGACTCTTCTATTTTTTCATTGGAGTTTATAATAGAATCTAATTTAAGTTTTTCTGCCACAGCTTCTTCTTTGGTGGCTTTCATTTGTTCTTTTAGTAGGTCTGATTTCTGACTTAGAATGGTAATACCCAACAACTGTTCTATGATCTCTCGCTGTTCTGATTGTTTAGTGCTCAAGAATGGTTGAGAATACGTGTTCAGCGCCATTATGTTCTTGAACATGGAATGAGTCATGCCTAACAACTTGTTAATTTCTTGTTGTGTTTCTCTGTTCTCTCCTTGAGCTTCGTTGCTCTCCTGCTCGATGTCGTCTGCATAAAATCTCAGCACCTGGGGCTTTCTGCCTCGTTCTATTTTGTATTGTATGCCGTTCTTTTCAAATTCTATACCAACCACCATGTCTTTGGCATTGGTCTTGTTCACAAGATTATCTTTAC